>JAEIGA010000725.1_pt1 | contig 48898 bp, 70 predicted proteins | sample 9270691 | NCBI WGS metagenome assembly JAEIGA01 (sample SAMN17057246, study PRJNA624740) | gut metagenome | biome: biome; isolation source: fecal sample | host: Bos grunniens | place: China: Xizang | collected 2019 | reverse complement strand
GTCTCTAAGCCAAATTCTAGCAGTATATGTCCCATAAATTCCAAAAGATTGTTCCCATGTTACATAACTATCTGGTTCACGCAAATCTATTTCTTGATTATCAATATATATAGGATTTTCTGGATTTGTTACACCATCAAGGCTAATAACATTTGAGGTAATCATAACATATCCGTCACAACTATTATTCGTTAATAAAAGTTGCGTATAGATACTTCTTGCATCAAATGCAGTAGTTAATAAAATATAACCCGTGTCTAATTCTGTTAATTGTTCAGTCTGTCCTCTTGCACGAATATAATAAGCAGAACTATCCTCAAATCCTGAAACTGGTATTGTAAAACTTGTAGGAGGAACACCACTTGAACCTACATATACAACGCTACTAGACCACACCAATGTTTGTGATATGCTATAAACATCAACTATATAAGAGCTTAACACTTCTCCTTCATTTTGGTTATATGATAAAGCAAAATTATAACTTGCATTTTTAACCACATTATTTGTAGGTAAATTAGAAAAACTCAATGTGGGTGTAGAATAACAATAAAATGTAATAGGAGAACTTAACGCACTTGTGTCACTATTACTATTTAAAGTCTGAATTTGAATTATATAATAATTTCCATTAGTCAATGTATTGGCTGGAATTGTATGTTGTAATGCAAATGTGGTTTGTGTTGCATCATATAATACTTCATTAGTAGAACCTAATTTAATTATAGCCCTATTTGCTGTTACTTGATCTCCGCCATTAACAACAAAATTAATTGTATAGGCACTTGTAGCATCAAACGCCGGTATAGTGCCAACTATTGGTTTTTGTAATGCCACACCTATCTCCTCCTTTCATTAAAAAAAAAGAGGAGATTATTTCTCCTCTTTATCTGTATTATAAAAACCACCCTTTAATGCTTTAACAGCACTTTCAATCAAAATTGTTAACTCGGCATCACTTATTTCGATGCCTTTTTCATTTAACCAGTCCAAAGCGGTAGCTTTAGCCTTTTCTAACTTTTCTGCCCCTTTTAATGCCCCGTAAACTTGTTCTATAAATTGTACTGTATTTTTAACAACAGCTTCTTTTTCTCTGGTGTTAACACGTTTTTCATATATCATTTTTAGCCTTACACCAACATAAGATAAGACGGTAGTCAATGCGGTTGCTAAAATTGGTAATATAATATCCCACATATTAAATCACTCCTATTGACAATAGTTCAATAGTTCATCATAATCTTTTTTAAATTCCTCAACATTAACTATTGGATAATTACCACCATTGATTATATTTGCTCTTAACATTTCAAAAGCAACACCAACATCTACACCATTTGCTTCGCTAATTGCATTAATAGCATATTCATACTTTTGTTTCATTTCTGCTTTTTTCTCTTTGTAATTCATAATACACACTCCTTTATTTTTTATTTTTAGCGCCACGTTTAACCATAATTGCCACCTCTTGACGAGTAGCAACATCTTGAGGGCGACTTCCATCTGTTATACCAGCTTCCATAGCCTCTCTTAATTCTGTCTCAGCCCAAGGAGAAGGATGGTTTTTATTTTTTTCGGTTTCAAAAATTTTAGTTAAACCGGCTCTAACAATATCTTCACCATATTTATCAATATATTCTTGTAGCATATTTTCATCAGCCTCGATTTCTTTTAATCTTTTAAGTTCGTTTCTTACATCATTTCTAAAATCACTAATTGTATAATTATGATAAACTTTCCACCAATGATGAATGTCACCATGATTACTAGCATAAGAACTACCATATTTTTTATAACCCTCACAATGTGTAGTTATACTATCAGCAGACAAATTGAATTTTTGGCACAAAAAAACACAAAGTTCAATAGCTTTATGTTTAACATTTTCAAAATATACTTTATCTGCATAATTTTTTGGCTCACAAATTTCAAAACCAACTAACTCACTATTCGCCCTACCACCAGCATGCCAACCTTTCATAGTCCATGGTAATGTTTGATAAAATCCAGTATCATCTAAAAAGCCATGCACACAAACACTTACATTGTTTGGCTTTGGAACATTCCATGATGCTAAGAAATTTTGATGCATTACACCGGGACATGCTGTCGAATGCACCATAATACCCTTAGGTTTTAGTGAATCTCCTTTAATATAACAATTATTTTTCGTTAAGTAATTTACTATAATATCCATATCACATCACCTATAAATTCAATAGAGTTTCTATTTTAATTTTTTTATCTTGTAAACAATTTGTCACTAGTTCTTGATTTGCATCAACTTTGTTTGCAAAATCTATACTAACAAAGCCAATGATATTTTTGTGAGAATTATAAAGTGCAATACTATACTTTGAACTAATACCAAAATCTTTTAAGTAACTATAAAAACCAGTATCTCTATCTTTTATATTCTCTATATCTTCTATATAATCATAACCATTATCTTCCAAAGAATGAATTAATCCAAAAAACATACTTCTAAATAAATTCTGAGATTGATGTTGAATTAGAGCCGTACCACCCTTTACAACCTCATTTGTCATACTCATTCTTAAAAATGATTTTCCATTATAATCTTTGCCACCATTATGATACCTAAATAAAGACACCCTATTGGCATTAGTGTCTTTAAGAATTTGTGATAAATATGTTTCTAGCTCTCTCTCAACTTTTGATATATCTTGATCTTCCTCTAATGTTATAATATGTCCCGCATCAACCTTTTGAATAATCTGTTGCAACATCAAGTCATTTTGTTCTCCTAATTTCTCAATAATATCCTGTGTGATAGAACTATATATGTCACCATTTTTGTTTTGCCTATTTTTATCATTAATTACTTGCCAAATCACGATAGCAGCACATAATAAAAGAACACCAACTTCTGATATTGCCTTAATAACAGCCACTAGCTCCATGGTTCTCCCCTCTCATCAACCTAATATAAACATATTGCTATAATCATTTTGTGCAATAATAACCTTGACTATATCACCAATAGAAAAACTCGCACTATTTACTGTGGTTATATTATTATATGTTTTCCCATCAATAATAACAGAGTAAGTTCCATCACTATTAACACTCTGAATTCTTCCATTTTTTACACGTGCAAAAGGGGCATTAGCCACAGCTTTTGCAACTAAATATTCAATCCCAGACATTAAAGCATCTAATGCCTCTTTATTTGAAGTGGTCATTTATACCCCTCTCTTTCAACTATTTTCTATTACTATCCCTTTGAATAGCGAAGCTCTTAAAGTTTTTAAGCTCATTAACAAAAGATTCACCATCTTTAACATTTGGCAATTCAACATTGTCAATCTGAATAACCGTGCCATCACCATTTTTAAAACTTTTTACTAATTGCATTGGATTAATTGTACCCCAAGCCATTAAATTGCCTGTTAATTTACTTGGTATTATTCCTGCTCCTTCTGGTGGCACATATAACTCTGGACCATTCTCACCAACAAAATGCATCATACCATCGGCATCTTCTGTACCAGATGCATAACCAGTAACAGCTTTAATTACAGTACTTACAGCTGATGTGACCTTAGATAATAATGTGCCAGAAGAAGATGATGAACTACTAGAATTACTAGATGAACTACTTGAAGAAGATGATTTTGAACTAGAACTTGAAGATTTAGAACTTGATGAAGATGGTGATGTATAATTATATGTAGGAGAATAATTGGTTATACCTTCTCCAGCTATTTTGGCATTTCTTTGCTTCTCTAGGCTAACTAAATGATCCGCAGGAGCATTAGCAGCCTTTGCATCATTAATCATTTGTTGATAGTCAACGTTAGGATTATATGAAACACCGTTATATTTCTTGACCACCACTCCACCAGAACCACCAGAACCACCAGAACTAGAAGAGCTATTAGATGTAGTAGTTTTTGTTTCAGTAGGATATTGAGTTTGTAATTGTTTCATTTCTGCATTGTATGAATTTACAAATTCTTTCACTAAATTTAACCTACTATTAAAACTATCACTTTCACTATTTTCAATTTTTGTAAGCCAACCCTTATAATTCTCAATGTCTTGTGCTAAATCTAAACTCTTATCCCAAGCATCTTTTAATCTATTCAAATCTTCAATCTCTTTATTAACCCTGTCTTTATTTGCCTGTTTCTCTGCTTCAAGTTGTTCAACTATGTCTTGTATTCTTGCTTTCTCTTGGAAAAGTTGCCAATCTTCCAACAAATCATTAAGTTGCTCTTGCGCCTCATTAACCGCATCAAAATCAGTTTCATATACGAACCCTTTGCCCTCACGATACACTCTAACCTTTTTGTTTTTTGCCTCTGCCAATTTCTTTCTGGCTTCTTCAATTTTCAAAAGTTTCTCTTGTATCTCTTTTTCATCTTCCATTGTGTCTTTTTGGTCTTTATATTTGTTAATCTGTTCGTCTAATAAATCATTTTGTTCTTCTAACCAATTTTGTTTTTCATCAATCTGCTTTTCAATCGTATCAAGAGCAACATCTCGCAACGCTTCAAATCTCTTCTTTAACTCATCTATTTGCTCGTCTAAATTTTTCTTTAAGTCATCTGTAATTTCTTTTTGCAGCTTTTCGATATTCTTTTGATATTTCCACCAATCTTCAGATAATTTATCAATTAAATCTTTATTACCATCTAAATTCAAACTACGATAATACTCAGCCTGTCTGTGAAGTTCATCTTGTATTTCTTTATATTTATTAATTAAAACATCTTTACCAACGCCTTGATTTTCAAGCATCGTATAATCATGTTCCATATTATCAATATTTTCTTTAAATACTTCTTGAATCCCCTTATAAAGCTCTAATTCATACTTTGCATATTCTTCTGCGTATTCTTTTCTGCCCTCAAAATATTTTTTATTAAGTTCATTAAGCTCTTTATAATATGTTTCAGTATCAATTATATCTCTATCTCTTCGATTCTTTAAATCATTATATGCAGTAGTAAACTCAGCTTTCCAAGTATCTGTGGTCTTTTTTGCAGCGCTAGAAACTTTTCTACCAGACCCACCACCAACAAAAAGCTGACTAAGTAACGCTATTCTACGCTGTGCATCATCAATAATATTTTTAATTTCTTCTGCATTTGCACCCAAATCTTCCATTGGCAACAAAGCAAGCGATTCAAATCTAGCCTGATTATTTTCTTTAATTTTTTGTGTTTGATTTTCAATTTCTTGGGCTAATTTTTTCTCTTCTTCTGTTTGTGCTTTTAATGAATCAATTCTATTTAATGCTTCTTGAATAATGGTTGCCTTAATATCTTCTTTTTTTGCATTAACAACAGCCTGAATTGCCTGCTCATTTAAGTCTAAATGACCATTTTCATCAACCAAATATTGCAAATAATCTGAATATTCCGTAATTAATGTATCTATTGTTTTTGCACTTAAACCACCATTTTCGTTATATTCTTCTAATGCACTAGACAATGTTGAATATGCAGTTTCTAACTCTTTTAAAGATGTTAGTTCGTCTTTTGTTGCCTCACTTAGCTGTGTCATCTCAAAGCTATTGTTCTCTATTGCCTCACTAGATTCTTCTACGCTTTTTGAAAATTGAGGATATGCATTTTGAGCCATTTCTATTAATAATTCTTTATGTCTATCTGAATATGTAGTATTATTTTGAATAGTATTAATTAAATTATCATATTCTTCTTCTGTGTCAATTAATCCATTTTGTTCATAATCAGCCAATTCAAGTATTTGAAGCTGGGTTTTCATTTTAGTAGTATATGAATCTTTTAATTCATTAACTCTCTCAGTTATTTTTTTATACATATCACTACTTGCAATGGCATTTGCTTCCTCATATTTATGATTTTGATTCAATTCTACTATTTTTTTATTTAAGACTTCTAATGCATCTGCATAAGCAGCATACTCATTAATAGCATGTTCAACCTCATCTATTTTGCCAGATTTATACAATTCACTACTCTCAGATGCCCCTTTTAAATAAATAAGATCAGAACCAGCACCCATTTCGGAATAATAGTGTTCTTTTTTTGTTAAGCCAGCAGCATTTAAAACATCATATGAAACATCAGACGTGGACTTACCAATGGTCTGTATTCCCCACCAAGGAGTTACAAGAGATTTTAATTTATCTTCTGCTGCATTTTGTGTAACATATAACTGAGCCGTTAAATTCTCAATTTCGGCTTTTGTTAATTCTTCAACAGCTTTTTTATAATCTTCTGTCCCCTCTTGTAATTTATTAAGTGCCTCTGCTTTTTCCCCTAAAACTGATATTATTTCTGACTCAACAGTTTTAAATTCAGACTCTTCTTCTTCTGTTTTATTAATTTTATTAGCCAATTCTTTATATATATTAGCATTTTCAAGTAATGTGTTTAAATTCTTCTGATTGGTCTCAGCTGCATTTAAAGTGGATTCTATCCATTCATCATGTTTCTGCTTAGCTTCTTGAAATTTATTAATAATAAATCCCAATGCTGCAATTAACAAGGTTAGACCAGCCGTTGCAGTAGCCATTGCAATTTTACTACTTGCTAATGCGGCAGAAAATCCTTTAATCCCACCACCAGCAAATGTATAAGCTAATCCCGCCCTATTAAGAGCCATGCTTAAACTCGTAACACTTGTTGTGGTTTCAATTAATGTCCCACCAAATTTTGCCATCTTAAACATGCTCCATACAGCCAAAAGCTGTGTTAACGCAGTTCCTAAACCACCAACACTTTTAATTAACTTAATAATTGTGGTACCCAAATCAATAAACATTTTTAAAGCATCTTGTGTAGATTTACTATTAACCAAAGATTCCCATTCAGCTTTAAATGCCTGAATATGACCATTCAAGCTCTCTAAAACTTTTGCATTTTCTTCGGCGGCAGAGCCAGCAGAATTATAAGCAGTTTCCGTCGCATTAATTGCAGTGCTAAAATTGTTTAAAATAGCAGCCGCAACCTGCGCTCTTGTTTTCATTTATATTAGTATAAGTTCGTTACTCTTATACAAGGATATTATCTTCCAATATTTTTTTATATTTTTTGTTATATAAAAACCAAAATGGTATTCTAATCAATTTAATACCATTATTTTTACAGTATTCATTTTTAATATTATCTCTAATCTGTTGTTCTGCAAATTGTTTCTCCGTAATATTTGGTTGTTTTTTATAATGAAAAATACCATCAAATTCTATACACATGTTTAAACTCTCAATATAAAAATCAAATGACAACATTCTTTTATATTTGCAGTCTTTAAATCTATGTTGTGTTTTATATAAAATATTATGTGCGTCTAACCACTTTGCAACAGCAATTTCACCATTTGATATAGAGCTACTACATGTCTTACATCTCCATCTTGGCTTAGAGTTCACAATTTCATTTTTCAACGCGTTATAATGATTGCCACATTCACAAATAATTTCTAAATTATATGAGCTTTGCTCTTTTTGAACAATATGACAATTATATCCATTTAGCTCTAAAAAATGTTGTATATTATAATAATAATATGGATTCTTTTTATCATATTTCAAAAAATGTTTATTCTCTTGTATTTGAGAGAGTGCCTGCTCGCCTCTATAACCATCTTTATCTTCTATAGATATTGGAGTTTTAGAATTTATATATATATTATTTAACATTTTTAATTGATATTTTGATAGTATTTTTTTTACATTCTCCAATGTAAATGTCTTATTTTCACTCTGTTCTCGTATAATACATTCTTTACAATACGGCATAGAACTATTTAATATTAAATAAGCACTTCTTTCAAATATTTTTCCACACTTACATCTCCAAAGCATATTGCCATTTTTTGTTGATATATATTCTTTGCTTATTGGTTCAACATTATAATTGTTCAATTTAAAATAATGAACAAAATTATCCATACTATACGGATTATTAACGCTAAACCTTTTATTCTTTTTTGTTCTTTTATCCGACAAGTCGCTTTTGCTTAGATAATATAAATAGCCATCATCATCTATACATTTGCATTTTTCTTTATATTTTCTTTTATCTTCCAAAATTTTCATACTAATATCCTTCCTACATTTTCATATAGGCTTAGACTATATTTTCATCCATAACGGATGCAAACCCTTTCCGCCCACTTGAGCGTACTTCCTTTCGGAATAGTCGTTGAGCCTTCACCAGTTTAAAGGTGCTTGGTTGCTGATTATCATATAATAGTCAATTTTTTCGCATATCACGCTTACCATTTCTAGTTACGTTGTAGCTTGACTATCTTCACGAGATCCCAGCAATTAGATTTGTTCCCTTTTATATGTTTCCATATAATCTGGCAAAACATTTACCAGCAATTAATTCAGTATAATATGCTTTCTGGGCAGCAGTTAAACTTGGATATATTTCTGCCAACTCTTGTAATATTTTATAAGGACTTTTTATTTGATCGCCAAACTCATATAATGTTAAACCAAGCTGATTAAAGTCTTTTTCAAGACTAGCGGTTAAGCCATCAACCTTTTCTCCATCTTCCTCCATACCTTGAAGCCTAAGTGAAATTGTACGAAGTCCATTACTAACCGTGTTCGCGTTTCTTAGAATTTCAGTACCAGCAGTAATCAAACCAAGCTGTTCTTCAAATGTTACATTAGCATTTGCCAATACGGCAGAAGATTTTGTTAAACTATTAGATAATTGACCTGAGCTAACCGCATAATTATTACTTACCTCGTTTAATGCATCAATAATATGCGTGCTATCCTTTGCCTGAATATTAAACGCTTTCATAACAGAAATCATCATATTGGCAGATTCACTAGCATCGACAGTTCCATCTGCTATATTAGTCCACATTAAGGCGTTTTTTGCAAGTATGTCTGTGCTTTCATTTACATTATAACCAGCTCTTGCAAACTCAGTCATAGCATTAATAACTTCTGTTGTTGTCTTAGCAACTTCGGAACCAAGCTCATACGCTTGTTGTGTTAATCTATCGAAATCATCTCTTGTTAAATCTGTAACTTTACTTAATTCTGTAAATGCAGTATCGAGTTCAATAGCTGTATCTATAAGACCTTCTGCCGCTCTGACTATTTTATAAAACATACCAGAAACAACAGACCATAATGAAAACTTTTGGAAAGCATCCATAGCCTTTTCACCAAAGCTCTTAACTTGCTTACCAGCAGTGTCAGAAGCCTTACCAGCTACTTGTGCAGAACTTGCTAAATTATTAGTCGCAGTTACAACTTTTTCTGCAACTTTTTCATAACTCTGCATTGTTGATTGTATATTCTTCAAACCATTAGTATAATTATTCAATGCTTCCGTTTTATTTAATAATTCATTAAGCTCTTTAATTTTTTCTAATGATTTACTATCTATACTAAATTTTATTTTAATTTCAGGAGGGTTTTTATTTATCTCCTTGATTTGATTATTTAGTGTATCAAGATTCAATTTTGTCGATAAAACAATTTGATAATTTCCATTCTGATTTCTTGTAGACAATTTATTTCACCCACCTTACTTTACTTTAAATCATTTCATTTTCCAATGAATAACCAATCGTATTATTTTTCTTATTTATCTCAATACCTCTAGCAGCCATTTCTTTTGCAAAAATAGAAAAAAGTTTTCCGCTTCTATCTAATTCTGATACAGTATCACTAAAAAATGGGCGTGGTTGACCAGCTGGATTTTTAGTTCCATCACTTCTTATTTGCGGAAAATATCTATATCCTAAACCTTCTTCAATAGCCTCAGCCATATGTTCTCTAAAATCACCACTTAGATAACTACCATGTGTATGAGTTTCTGGATCATAGCTCATTAAATTAGAATTACTAAATATAGTAGCAATAACTTCATTATATTTATTATTATCTTCTATATCTTTCATCCAGCTATTCAAAAATTCATTTGTTCGTTTATATACATATGGAATATTACCACTCCCATATACATCATGCATAATATAATATTCTATTACACCAAGAACATAACCAGCCGTAGCATCAAGTGCATCTTTAATAATATTATTTAATACACTATACACTTCTCTATCATTGTGCATCTCCACTATTATCATCCCCAGTGGTTATCATATTTTCTAATTCATTTGCCACTTTTGGGTTATTAGCAAGCATAACCTCAATTAAACCTTTAACCTTTTCAGAATATTCATCATTTTGCATATAATCACTAATTTGATTTTGAGCCTTTTCTAAATCATCTATTGATGCAATATTACCAAGTTGCCCAATAATTAGTCCATCACCAATCATACTCATACCAGAGATTACCAAATCTCTAATCATATTATAGTTTAAGACCTTCTCTTGCATAATATTAAAAATACCAGCACCACCCAAAGTATCAGCCTCGATATTCTCTAAATCAAGATTTGTTGCAAGAGCCACAATTAACATATTCATTTTTGAAATAGTAGCAACTAAAACAACCGCATCACTTTGATTTTGTGCAATTAAATCTTTATAATATGAGCAAGTTTCATTAATGATATACGCTACTTCACTAATATTTAACCATTGTTTTACTTTAATAGTATTATCACCAATTTTAAAACTACCATAAGGTTTTTCTTTAAAATTTACTTTAATCTTTTCTTCCATTATCACCATTCTCCTTTTTTAAGTAAGAATATCCAACTAAAATAGCTTCTGCAATATCATCTTGGTTTTTTTTGCTATATTTACTTATGTATTGTAAATTTGTTCCAAAAACATCATTTGCCATTTTTACCGCTCTCTCTTTTAATGCAACTCTATCATTAATTTGATCTTTGTGCAGTTTCTTCTTATCTTTTTCCCCACACTTATTACAAATCTTAAATTCCAAACCAGATATATCTTCAAAACTATTATTACAAGTATCACATTTATATAATGTATGGTGGATTCCTATTTCTGTTCTCCATGCTGTTGGTCTTAATGTATACATCTTAATATGATGTGTATGTGCAATAGCCAATAAACAACCTTGTAAAACACATAAATTTTTACCAACATCTAAATCGGAATGTATAGAAACTGGGACATCTTCACACACTATACAATCAATGTGATATGATGTAATCAATTCTTGAATTTTATCATACATATATGTGGTTCTTTCTGATGTTTCCTTGCCTTGAATTTCAATTAGATTATAAGCTATTAATTTTTCATTATCAAAAACAGCCCAACCAGTTCTACGAGTACTCATATCTAAACTTAATAATTTCATACAATTTCCCTTTCTAATATCTAAAAAAATGGTCTTGCCACCATTGAAAATAGCGCAAGACCATATAATTAAATACTAAATTTAAAGTTAGGTTCTCCAATTTCACCATAATAAGTAACTTTTATTTCTGGATCAGTATAGCCTTTTTCATTTTTTGCTATTAAACCAAACCCTTTAAAATTTATATATATAAGGTCATCTACATATGTAACCTTACACATCTCACTCTTTTCAATAATATCTTTTTCTACAACTTCTACTTTTTCAACTTTCTTAGGAGTAGATGTTGCTACATTTTTTACATTAGACATATTCTTAACCTCCTTGCAATTCTTATATGCACTTGTATGAACAACCTTCAATAAAGTGGAACAATATCTTTGATAAGGACAAAGAGCCCCAGTTTTACAAACTAGGGCTTCATTTTCATAGTGTGCATATTTGCAAAGTGGGTATTCTATACAAGCCATTAAGCACTTGTTACAGTAACAGCAATCGTTGTTCCAAGATTCAAACCAGTAGCATCATAAGTAACATTAATAGTTGTAGAACCAGTAGATGCAGCTGTAATAACACCAGTTGTGGCGTTTACAGATGCAACACTTGAATCTGAACTAGCAAATGCTAATTTATCTGTCAATAGCTCGTTACTATATACTCCACCTCTAATAGCATAGATTGATGGTGTAATAGTTCCACCAACAACTAAAGCAATTTTGCTTGGTACAGAAGCTATTGCAACTGGCTCAACAATAGAAGCTGTATCTGGAATAAATGTCCATTCAGCATATTTTTGTTGTCCGCAAGAACTTGTATCTGTATATGATAAAGCTGTACCAGAAATGTTAGTAGATGAAACACCATCGGCTGTAAATGAAAAATCAATAGTACCTGTGAATTTTAATCTAGGAATTACAATTTCATATGTACCAATAGTTCCATCTTGTTCTTGTGCTCTAACATGCATTACTGCTTTTACAGTCTTTGGTTGGGTATCTGCATTAATTGTAATATTAGAAACTTGTGCATTATTATATGCATAAGAGCAAATACATTCACCATTAACACCAGCGCCAACATTAATATTAGCACTAACTGGTTTTGCAATATCAACAATTGTGCCATCTGGTAATATTACATTAACCGGTCCGACTGGTGTCTTAGAAAGTATTACAGCCCCATTAGTTGCAGTTACGCAATCATTAAATACATAAACATTTTTAGCACCAACGACAATATCTGTTCCTGTTTGGAAAGATAAATATACTGGTTTAAATGTAGCAGAAGTAAAGTTTACAGAGAAAGAACGAGTATGCTTAATATCAAACAATAGTTGATTCATAAAGCCACCTCTAACCTCTGCATTTTGCATCTCTGAACTAATACCAGAATCGGTTAAAGCAAAAGCAGAACCTAACTCATAGTCAGTAGTTGGGTCATAAAATTTAACTTCGGCAACAGAAACCAATGCTTGTCCTATTTTATCCATTCAGTATCACTCCTTTTTATTATTTAAAACATCTTGTACGCCATTACCATCATTAGATGGGGTTGCGTATCTACCTTTTGGTTTATAAGTTGTAAGCCAATGAGTTAGTGGTCTTTTAAACTCTGTTCCACTTAATTCAGCTTGCCTACATAATTTATAATTTTCTTTTTTTATTTCTAAGTCTAAATATCTATCAAATCTTCTAACTGTCATATTTTGAATTTCGCTTGGTAGCTTATTCAAATTATATGCAACAGCATCAATTAAATCTTCTAATGCTGGTGGATTTTTACTATTATTAATTTCATTTATAATTTTTTGTGCTTTTTTTAATTCAGCTTCCCACCTAACATCTTCTATAATTGTGTCATCTATATCATTTAAAAAACAAATAATTTTTTTAATATCATTAAAATCATTATCATTAAAAGTATGAAACGCAAACATCTCATTTTCTAGTTGCTTGATTTCATCTCCAATATGCTTAATTTGTAATTCATTTAATAATTCATGATAGCTGTCCTTTGTTAATTCATGATAAATTTTCAACTTTTCTCTATAAACACACATAGTTTCATCATTATATTTCTCGGTAGGAACAGCAACAACTAATCTTAAAAAATCACCATCATATTTAAAAGAATGCATTTGTTCTTGAAATGATAACTGTAACACATTATTAAAAATATTCCACATATGTATGAAATCTGGCTCTTTTATAGCCTTTTTCATTAAATACTCCATATATGGCAATCCAATTAAATCAATATCAGTATCACCAGCTATATTTATAGAAAAAACATCTGATGCTGCCTTAACAAGTTGATAATATTTTATTGTGATTGGATATATTTTTATGCCTTTATATTGAACAGGCTCATCAAAAATAGCCTGATTGGCAATTTCATAAAGTTCCATAAATCTACCTCTTATACCATACAACTCATAACAATTTCATATCCACTAAATTCAGAATTAAACAAAACAGAATTTACACCACTATATCTATCTTGTGAAAAATCTATGTTTAATGGTGTCTTTAAACCATCTAACTTTAATCCATTCAATGCTTCGATTAAACATTGCATAATTGCAGTAGAACGATTATCCACATTAGACACATTTGTATTAACAACCATAAGTTTATTATTTACAATGACTTGAAATAAAACTCTAACTTGTGCATCTGTCCTATTCAAACTGTCAATTTTCATAACTTCTATACGAACCTGAGATGTGGCATCTTTTAGTGCATCGGTAGTATAATGCTGAAATAAAACATTATATTTACTTGTATCACCACTAGATGTTTTACATATCATTGATGCTTTTTGCTTATTGGTTAAATCTTGCTTAGAGTCTGGATCAACTTCATAATATAATAATCTCCAAAATTCCGGTACATTATTAAACAAATAATCTACAATCTTCTTAGGAAGTGTACGAGCTTCTAAATAATTATTATATGCATTATCCATAGTAGCCATATTACCAACCTCCCACTAGCCATAAATCAACATTTGTAATTTCATCTGTGCTTTGATTTAAACAACTGATAGTTAAAGATTTTAGAGAATACTCCTTATTATTTGTAATTGTAAATGTATTATTACCAATAGTAGTTAATGTATAACATTCATCTGGAACACCATTTGGTGTAAATGTATATATATCATTTTGTGCAATACCATTTATGTATCTTTGTATTGTAAATGTTTCCATTTCTCCTTCTAAAATTTCATTAATATCTGGTGTTAAAATTGTTTTGCTTTCTTTGGAAATATTGTCTTGATTTACACCATTATATGCAATATTATTAACTAAATCATCCTGATCTAACTTCTGTGTTTCAAACATATATAACTCTAAAAAGTTAGAATTAACAGAACGAATAAAATTGTTACACACATATGGTATTCCATCAAACACAAAACGCTGATTTCGATATATTTTTCTAGTATCATCATTTTGTTGCACTAAAATAGCAATCGTACCATTAACTTGGTTGACGCCTCTTTCACCATATTTAAAACTAGCATAAGTTAATGAATCTTGAAAAACACACTCATATGAAATTAAATTACCATCTTTATCTATCCACTTTAAATAATTATTGCACAATAGCATTCTACCCTTAACATCATATAGGTGTTGTGTATCTAAAGAAGTCAATAACCATGTTGACATATTAATATGGTCATATTTCCAATGAATATAATCACCAATTTGAAACTGTGGCAAATCATATGGATATGACTGTAAGTATTTATATCCAAGTTTTTTGTCGGCATCATTTCCTTCAAAAACTCGAGTTTTATATATTTTAGAAAAATTATAATTTTTATATACTTCTGTATAATCTGGACTCATATCAAAACTAGCTTTTAATTGTTCGGTTATACCACTAGCATAACTTCCATCAAATGTACGAATAAAATTTAATCTATCGAAACAATTAACACTAGAAATCTTAGTTGGTGCTATCACTCAAAACACCACCTTTTCTTGGTGGATATACTCGTGGTGTAGCAACTCTTGTACCCAGACCATTATAATCTTCAAGATTAGCCCTATACGAATAATCTATGATTAAATTTGTGACCATTTTAATCTGTTCTTTCAATGCTGTTTCAATGGTTTTAAGATGTTCGGCTTGTGAATGTATTTTGACACTACCACCATACACAAACTGATTTAACAAGCTCTCTCTATTCTGATTTTCTTCTAAATATGGTATTAACATACCTTGTGCTAAAATTTCTTTTTCTCTATAATTTAATGTGGCATTAAAATACCCTATTTGATATTCATATATCTTTAAAATAGCATCACTCACTGGTGCATCATTTAAAACTATGCAATTAGTTGTGCTATTATATTCAAAATCAGTAATATTTTCTACTTCATCATTGCCCAATGACAAAGTAATTACAAAATTAGGGGTAATTATAGATTCATTATTTGCCAATTGAAACTCGGTATCTTCACCATTACATACATATTCATAGTCAATTTCGGTAAATGGTACATTATCTGTAATGTCCGGTATACATTCATATTGAAACCTAGATATTGCAACTTGCAAATATTTCCAACATAAACTATAATACATATTCAATGGAATTTGAGATAAACGAGGATCATTTTTCATTGTTAAATTCAAACAATAAATTTCATTAAAATCAGTCATAAAACACCCCTTCCTAATATTTAAAATAGAAAAATAGAGCTGTTCTATAAAATATAAAACAGCCCCGCAAAAGATTACTCTTTTTCTAACTTGTACAAATTAGAATAAGGGAAATTCCCTATATCCTCTGGGTCACGATGTTCAAGAGATTCCCACATTAATTGCCAATATTCCTTAGTGTTGTAAGGAATACTATTAATTACTACGAAATGGCAATGATGACAAGCCAACATAATATTATACCGATCTATTTTGCCACCCTTACATTTCATAATAATATGATGACCAGTTAATTCATTAGGCTTAAACTTTCGTCTACATACTTCGCAATAGCAACCATATCGTGCAAACAAATAACTTTTAATGCTATGCATCTCCCGTGACATCATGAGCCCTCCTTTCTAATTAGAATGGATTTTATTGATGTAAATTATTAATTAACTCAGTAAATTCAATATTAAAATATTTTTCTAAATTACTTCTAATTTCATAATCCAAATCAACTTTTTTCCCATCAATCAAACGGGCAATTTGATATATCAATGCAAACATTTCCATTAAATCTTTTTTATCATTAGTAATTTTCTTACAATACTCTATTATATAATGAGATGTATTATTTGATAATAAATCCACTAAATTTTCATCACTAAGATCAATTTCTGGTTTTATACTAAATCTAGTATAATCATCTGGATTAACAAAATATAAAATTCCCTTTTTAAACATATTTTTATAATTAAATGGACTCTTAAAAATTTCTCTAAGCTCAGTATATGAGGTTTCTACTTCTTCCTGATTTTGTATTGATATAGAAATATCTCCACCAATAGAGCTTAAAGTAACACCATTAAATATTCTACAACCAACAATAATTGTATCATCAGTTCCTTTTGCACTCAAAGCCTGTGCTTGTTGGGCTAATAATATATTTTGTAATTGCATTTGCATATCTTTATAATTAGACATCATTTCTTCTAATTCTTTTTTTAACGAAGCATTTTCTTCTACTAAATCATTAGTAGAATTAACATCAACCTTTTCTTCAATAGGTTTTTGTGAAACACTTTTCTTTGTATTTTTTGTAGTTTTTGTAGCCATATTATTCTCCTTTTATAAATTTTATAAAAGCCCCCTATATTTCAAGGGGGCTAACATCCATACATCAAAACTAGTTAGCAGATGTAGATTGTAAACCAAAGTGAGCTTGAGTAGCAAGAGCAGCATTGTAACCAAAGAAATATCTATAAACAACTCTATTTAATGCACCATCTTGTGGGTCATCTTTCATAACTCTTACATATGTGCTTCTTACAAGCTTAACAGGTTTATCTCCAACAGATGATAATAGAACAATTAGATTGTCTGGTATAATTCCAGTTAAGTTTGCCAAATTTGTTCCAAGAGGAGCAATGAAGTTAACAACTTGTTCTAATAGAACAGAATCAACACCATAAATCTTGCCTAAATATCCATCTTCAATAAGTCTATCTTGCATTGCAAAACCAAAACTTGTTGTTGCTAATGCAGAAATAGCATTAAATGCTAGTTTCGTACCATAAGCTGTTACACCAGTACCACCATTTAAAGCAGAAATGTATTCAGCCATTTTCACATAATCAGCAGCAGCCCAAGTAGATTTATAGAATGGAGTTTTTGTTGCAACAGCACCACTTGTAGCAAATATAATTGTTGCTACAGCAGCATATTCTTGCATTAATGTAGCATAAACCATTCTAGCAATTTCTTTACCAAGATCATAATCAGCAGCTAAAATTCTAATAAAATCCATTGTTGCAGCAACACTATATTCCTCTGGAGAAATAGTGATAGATGATTTACTCCAAGATTGCAAATAAGCAACATTTGAAGCCAAAGAAGCTTTTTGAACTACTGGTAAAGCTTTAGTTTCAATTTCCCAAGTATAAGAATCTCCCGGTTCAACAGGTATAATTTCAGCCATAGCCATAAGTTGTGGAGAAGTTACTCTAATTCTTACATCAGCAATAGTTTCGGCAATAATTGAGTTAAATATACTCTCAGCAACAGGATTATTGAAGAAAGCTAATACTTCATTCTTCTTAGTTGGAGCTTTAATTCCAGCTTTATTAGCAGCAAATGCAAACATAGCTTCTTTTACATCCTTTGCAACTTGTGAATAATTATCCATTTTGAATTCAGATACAAGACCTGTTTTACCATACTCATTATACAAAGATGCTAAAGTAATATCAACAAGTGAATTTTTAATCACTTCTACATCATTATTATCATTAGCGAACATAGCATAATCTAAATTGATATTCATACTCTATTTCCTCCTTTCATTACGCAGTTTTTCTATTATATGGAAGTACAACACAGTAATTACCAGTTGCAAACTCTCCACCAAAAATACCGCCAAGTCTAAAGTTATGTTTAGCCAAAACTTTAGCAACAGTTAAAATACCATTTGGAACACTAGAACCCTTTGCTAATGTATTAGTGTTATTAGCACCATATAAATAGTCATTAGCAGAAGCAGCAGCAGCTAAACATCCATCAGAAAGATAGAATTTAACTCTTGGAGCCAAAATCAATACTGGAGCAGTATCACCAGCTAAATACTCATATTGAGTGTAATCTGGTTGACCATCTGGCATTCTACCATCAGTCATTTTTTCAAAATTACCACCTGAAATAACAATTCCTAATTCTTCTGTAGCAAGTAAAGCAGTTGTTGGTTTAGTTGCAACATATTGAGTAAAGTTATTTGAAATAGTATTATCAATAGTATTAACAACAACAACATCTCCTGGTTTAAGTCCACCAGCTGGAACAGTAACAGTTTCAATTAGATATTCTGGAACATCTGTTGCTGGATAGCAAACTCTATTAGCCATTTAAAATCACTCCTTTTTATTATTTTGAATATTCATTTGTAATATCTTTTAATGTCTTTACTTCTTTTTTATCATTCTTTTTATATGAGAATGTACTAGCAATTAAACCTAATGAGAATTTAGAATCTTTCTTTTCTTCTTCATCATCTGGATTGTTTTCTTTTGCGAATTTTCTAACATTTTCATTAACGATATTTTCAACTTCTGCAAAAGTCTTATGTTCTAAGTCTTTTACTAACTCCGCCTTTTCATCAGCCGCAAAACAGTAAGAAAATTCCTCAATTAAGGCATTCATTTTGGTTACTTCTTCTTGTCTTTTATACACATCAAGAGATGCTTTTAATTCTTTGTTTTCTTTTTCTAATGCATTTAATTTAGCAGCAAAATCTTCATCATCTTCTTCTTTATCATCTTCATCTCTATCTTCGTCTTTTTCTTCATCCTCAACCTTTTTTGCCTCATCTTCTGCATTAAGTTTTGTGTCATCACAATTCTTTTGTGTTTCATCACAATTATCTTGTTCTTCACCACAAGAATTTTCAACAACATCTTTTTTCTTTTCTTCTTCTTCTGCCTTAAATTCCTTTTTCTCGTCCATTTCTTCGTCCTCCTTTTCTAAGCTGTTTAGTAAAAGTTCAGCTTTTTTAGCAACGGCTGAATCGACCGAGCTTAATCTATGTGTGTTAGATATAAGTTGACCATTTTCATCAACACTTAGTATTTCTTTTTGCTTAAATACCAAAGTGTTATCATTAACTTCATCAACAGGAATATAACATCTAATCATTTCGATTTTTGTTTCCCAAAGTAGTCTAACTTCATTATCATCATCTATTTCATAGTCTATCAAATATGTTTTATCTTCCATATCATCAGTGACAACAACCCTTTTTGGCTCAATATATAAAGAATTAATCCAATAACGCCATGGATAATCTTCACCACTCATTTGTCTTAAAATATCACGAATTTTATCACTAACATATTCAGCACTAATATTTTTCATACTATTATTTACCTTCTCCCCTTTTGAAATTTCAGCCAGCCATTTCTTTGAGGCTTCTCCACCAAAAAGTGAAAAAGATAAACTATTGCCATTTGTGTTCTTATTAAAATAATCCTTTATACAATTAAGTCGTGCATAGTCTATATAATCATTGCCAGCTAAATACTTTGCCATACTAACAGCGGCACTAGAGCCACCTTTACCACGAGCTTCTCTAATCTTTAATGTATTATTTACATAATCTTTAACATATTGCGGAATTAGCTTTGAAGAAAATTTCATATAATGTTCATTCAAGTCTTTAGCAGAAAATTTAATTACATTTAATTGTGAGCCCTCAATGCCTTCTAAAATGCCTTCTCCTAATAAAGCAACACCTTCAAACTTAAAATCATTTACAAGCCAAACACCATCTTCACTTTCTTCCTTATCAGTAACATATATTTCAATAGAAACCTTTACATTACCATCACGATTTTGTAAAATATTCATTAAAGATGATTGATATATTTTATAAATTACACCACGAGTTCTTAAATATTCTTTACCATTTCTTTTAATAAACTCCATTGGTGCTGATTCTGGGATAACACCAGCAATACGCATTGTTCTATCTTCTATTGTTCCATGCTCAACAACATCAGTAGCCATATCTGGTATAAACTCATTATTTAGCCTATAAATAATTGGTTTATTATATATTGTTGGTATTGCCTTTTCTACAGCTTCTTTACTAATATCATATTGATTTCTATTTTTTCCGGTATGTAATAAGTCTAATTCAACTAATGCTATATCATCATCTGCTTCCAATACCTTCATATAATCAATGGTGAAATCTACTATCATTTAACCCACCACCTTATTTGGTTTATTGTTAGTCCATTCAGTTAATAGCTTAGAAACTTCATCTGTGACAATAAAAAACCAAATGGTTTTCTTATTTTCATGCGTAGCTGTTTTCACAGGTGTAATATTATGTTCCTCCAAGAACTTGCGTAAGTTTGGTGAGAAACAAGGATATAATTTCTTTTTGTTCTTTTTTGCTATTTCTTCTGCATTACTAATCACTTGTCAATTCCTCCTTAACTTCTTCTAAAATGTAGAACTGTCCCGCATCAGCATCAAAAGCCCATAAGTTATCACCATAAACTTCCGCTTTGTCTTTTAACAAAATTGCTTGTGCTATAAACTTGTTAAACATTCTTAATAAATTATCAATTTCTTTTGCAACATTTAGATCCCCATTTGTATTAGCATCATTAATAGTTTTACAAAGCAATTCATATGTTTGTTTATGTTCATCAATATTAGCTAAGAAAAAGTCATCAACATTTTCATAGGTTCTAAAATCTGCATCGGTAGTACCATATTGTGGTACAATATTAAAATCTAATAAAACATCAGAGCATTTATCAGCTAATAGTGGATATAAATGTGCCAATCCATGATGAAACACACCATTAAAATTATGTAATGCCCATTCAACATTAGAAAAGCCTAAAAAATTATCCCATGTTCTATTATGCTGAAAAAATCTCTTAATTAATGCATTGACATTATCTATTGTAGTTTGTGATATAAACATTATTTACCTCCTATCTATTTATTTTCAGTAGACTCATAATCACGAGATTTCGTACCAGATTCTGTTAAATCACTCTCATTTTTCTTAGGTCTACCCGGTTTCTCTCCACTACCACTAGAACCACTAGCTTGGAACATAGATTGAATTGGAATCATTAAATCTTTATATCCAAGTTCCTCATCTAATTGTAGCATTGATAAGGTATTAAATGGTTCTAAGCCCATTGAGGCAAATAAAAATTGCACACCACAGTTATTACTTTTCACAATGTTAGAATACATACTAATATCATCTTGTGGTCGTGCTGTGCTACCAAACATTTGAACTTGAAATTTATTACCACATTCCTTACGTAGTAACCAATTTATAAAATTCTCATATTGTCTATATGCATTCTTTGATGTTTTTTGAAAGAACACATTGTAGCAAAATTGTAGAGCAGTGGCTTGTTTCATATCACCACCACCAAGTAAGGATTCATTTAACCCACTACTATTAGCGAAGTTATTTGTTCCTAAATTAACTAAATCATCTAAGTTATCAATCTGATTTGTATCAATAGCTTCCGAATCAAATGGACTTGCATAACATGTAATATTTTCTGGTAATTGTGCCTGTATAACATTCCTAATTGATGCAGCTTCATCATATGTTAAAGCCATTTTCTGACTATCTTTTTGTAGTGGAATTTTTAATGCCAATACTTTGTATAATTCAAATATCGCCCTATCTTTAATTAACTGCCTATATGACAAAATATCCAAAGCAGATAACATTGAACTAGCAAATGGTGGTACTTTATCTGGATGAATTGGATCAAAAGTAAAGCACCAACCCTTATCTGGTTCAAAAACATAATACTGAATAGAAGCAAGTTCTTCTCCTTGAATGCCTTTTTCTCTAGCTTCAACCAATTTTTCATATGCGGCTTTTAGTTCTGGAAATGCAATTCCACCAATAGAAACATAATCGTTGAAATAAGTTAAATCAAATGCAAATCTATATCCAAATGCCCATGGAGCTACAATATAGCAATATTCACTTGGAAGTTGATATAAAGTTATTTCCTCGGTTGTATTATTAATATAATAGAAAGCAACACCATCAAAAAGAACTTGTAAATCTACTTTTGAAAGTTGAGATTTAATATTCAACTTTCTAAGCACATCACAAGCTCGCTGATAACTCTCTTTATATTCTGCTGTTTTTACTTTTTCACCAATATCATATTCATTAGGCAATAAAACATAGTTAAACGCCTTAGATGTATTTGCAATCCAAAGTAATGAATTGTACTGACCAACCGCATAGTTTAAATATTGACTTAAACTTCTTAAATTGCTATCATATCTCGATGGTTGCATTAACCATTTTTCTAATTCACTAGAAGATGCCACCTTTGGATCAATATTTATATCTTGAAACATATTTTGGCTTAAAATAGCCTGATATGAACCATTATGTGTATCAATTTGTGAGATTTTGCTTAATGCTCGTAAACTTTTTGTTAAGCTCTTAGCAAAATTCTCTCTATATTCATCAGAGCTAATTTTTTTAACAAAATCCTCTAAATTCTCACCAATTTCTAATTCCTTAATACCCTTATCAATATCTGCAATTTGTTTCGCAGTGGCAGGTTTATTTTTCTTTTTTGCCATTATTTCACCGCCTTACCTAAATAATTTTTGCAACAAATTATTTCTACCTTGTTGACCTATTGGACGGTTTAATGCAATTATTTCTTCGGCTAAAGTTTGACCTCTTGTAGGTTTTAATGCCTCATCTTCCAAAACCTTAGCAAAATAATTTCCATAAGCCAAAGCAGAATATCTATCTTTTCTGTTTTTACCAACTGTTTTTAATTTCAATGTGCCTTTATCAGAAAACTCACCCTCCAATAAAATCATCTCATTAATTAATAGCCTTGTTTCTATATAAGGTGCTTCTAATAAAGCCTTAGTTTGTGGAGTTGCTGTAATATACTCTGGAAATTGGTTTAAATATGCAATCATATCTTCATTATCTCCAAGCATTTGCATTCTCCTACGTATAATCATATCTCTTAAATTTCTTGCTATTTCATCATTAAATGCCTCTGTCCCATGTATTGTATAAATAACCTCTAAAGCATCATCATATTCACAACGAGCCCTAATATCTTCTTCATTCATACTAACCATAGGCGAATATTCTTTGCCAGTTTCTTTATCATAAAACGGCAAACTTAAATTATCATATATTGCAATACCAGCATGTTCTCTATCTAAAACAATATAATCACAATCTAATTCATCAAATAATTGTCTAATTCTCAAGGTCTGTAATACAGTGTGACCACCCTCAAGGTTTTCAATATAACTAACTTTTCTAATATATCCTCTGGCATCAGGAATTAAAGATAACAAAATATATGCACTAGCATCATTTTGTTTACCAGCCATTGTTGCAATATCTATACACAATAATCTAATCTCATGCATGATCTTGCCATTAATAGAAATAGACTTCTTAGGTGGCTGTATAAACTTTTTATCTTTAAACATATCATAATAACTTAATGGATATATTGGATAATTAACATTTCTTACTTTATCTATCTTTTCATAATCAAACCATGCATTTGCAGCTTGACCATAAAATATAGCATCTTGCTCCATAGTCCAAGAAATTGGATCAAAATCTTCTTCTTCTAATTCATCAATTACTTGTCGTTTATCTTTTAACCCAGCCTTAATTGCCATTTGATATGGAAATGGATATACACCATATTGTTTTCCAAGTTTCATAGCATTTCTAAATACTTTATATCTTTCATAAGACCAGTTACTTTTAAAATAACAAGAACTTAAAAATATCTCTTGGTTTCTTTCTAATGGATAATCGGCATACTCTGGTTTATCTCTATATCCCGGTTGTCTATTAACAGCCAAAAATGGTCTTAATACAGCTTTATAAATATCTGGACTAATCATACGAAACTCATCAAGTATTAGAATATTTGCTCTCGCAGAACGTGCACCTTGTGTGGCTGCAACAACCTTAATCCAAGAACCATTTTTGAAACTAACATTAGGTTCATCATCATTCATATTAGTCTTAATAGCCGCTATTTCTCTTTTTAATAATGGTCGACCATCTATAATCTCTGGTATTTTTTCTGTTACGATCTTCATTGACTGAGATTTTTGACCAGCAGCAACTATAATCTTAGTACCCGGATATAAAATACAACGAGCAATGCAATATAGAGCAGTCAACCATGTCTTTCCTAGCCCGTCTTGATGCAAGAAACATAAAATATACATCTCGCATCATAAGACAAAGTAAAAATTTTTGAAATTGCTTTAATTTAATTCCATAAACATCTTCCATAAATCTATCAGGTCTTTTTCTCCAAAATGCAGTCCACTTACCAACACCACGCATTAACTTCTGCGACTTTGTTAAATTATCTGTTGTTTTATTTTTATTATTTCCTTGTGTTCCAGCAATATATGATTTTGTGATTTTATTACGATTAACTTGAAAATTTTTATAACCACCCATCACATATCACCCAATTTTTCATCAAGCTCTTTGTCAACATCAATGCCATATTTAGCAAGTTCCTTATTAAAATCATCTGTTACATCACTTTGCAAACCTTCCATTCTTGCAAGCTGTCCAACTATCCATACCTTCATTTCATCAATCCAATCTGGTGCTGTATCTTCTGGGATAGGTTCTTCTTGTTCAAATTTCTTAATAAGCATACCAATACTAACCTGCTCATTAGCAGCATTACCAGTTTCTTGCACTGGCTTTAAATTGGCATCTCCCAAAATTTGTGACTTAATTCTAAGCAACTTATCTAAAGCCTGAACATCATTTTTCTTACGAGCTTTTCTAATATCTAATTCAATTAAACATAATTGCTTTACAGAATCTACCATAGCCTTGCTATCAATTTCATAAGATGTTTCCCACTCATGATACTCTTTTTCTAAAAAATCAGCATCTTCAACATTAGAAACACCCCATTTTTCTAATAATGAGCTAGTCTGCTCTAATTCTTTGTTATTATCAATAGTATCACTATCTTTGTATTTCCTTTTAGAGTATTTATGTTCAACTAAAAGTTTAATATAATTACCAAAATATGGTTTTCCTAAAATATTTAGTTCTTTCCATAAATCATAATAAAATGCCATATTAACCCTTTTAAGTAAATCATTTAGTTTATTTATATCTAATTCTCCAGCACTACTTAATACCAATGATTCACAACAATCTTTGCAAATTGGAACATAATCACCAGCAGAAATATGATAGAATTCATTTTCATCAAATAATTTTGAACATTCTTTACATATTGGAATCTCTAAGCTTTTACTAACTTTTGCCATCCTATCACTTCCATTCTAAAATTGCCCCTAGGCTTCAAAAGATTCTAGGGGACTAATCACTAAATATAAAAAGAAGATGGCTCATCTCAACAAACCATCTCCCCCGTTATAACGGAATTTTATTAATATATATATTCATAAGGATTAATTGCCTTACCATCTACTCTAATTTCAAAATGCACATGTGGTCCAGTAGCATTTCCTGTCATCCCAACCTTTGCTATGAGTTGTCCTTGTTCTACATAATCACCAACTGAAACCAAAATAGAACTACAATGAGCATAATATGTTTCATAACCATCTAAATGTTTAATTCTTACTAAATTACCATAACCACAACTACTATACCCAGCAAAAACAACTTCACCAGATTTAGCAGCATATATTTCTGTACTCGTCTTATCTGCTATATCAATACCACTATGCAATCTACCATTACGAGTTCCAAATCGAGATGTTATAACACCAGCACGAATTGGTTTTATAAAGTTGGTTTCTTCTTCAACCTCTTGTTCTTCTTCTATGTATTCAACTGCCTCCACTATATCATTTTCAACAACAGTTTCATAATTAGTTTCAACAGATACAACCGTGTTTTCACTAGCAACCCCACTTAGAGAAATTAAAACACAAATCATACCACATAAAAGTTTTCCTGTCAGTCCCAGAAAAATCACTCCTTTAAACTACATCAAGTTTGATTGTTTTTATATCTTCAATACCTCTATCTGAAATAATAAACATATTTTGAGATGGAATACTCGATTTGTTAATCTTGTTTGCATACTCATCATTTCCAGCAAATGTACCATTAGAAATTACCAATGTTCCATTTTGTTCTTCAATAAATAAATGATGAATATGACCAATAAAAATACCCTCATAAAAATGTTTGGTCATTACAGATAAATCTTTTGCCAATGTATTTATATTAAAACCATCACCATGAACAAATGCATATTTTTTACCAAATGCATCAAATTCACCAATTTTTTCATTAATTGTATAATCATAAATTGTAACATCTTTATCGTCAATAAATCTTTGTTTTAATATATAGTGAATTAAAATATCAAAAGATTCTTTAGATAAACAATTATCTTTATTTTCAAACAATCTCGAATGATTGCCAATACAATCATAATAGTCAACAGGTGCATAACAAGATAACTGATACAAAAAATTAATCAATGCTTCTGATACAGCTACTACTTGTTGCACAACCGTTTCTCTTGATTCTACCCTAATTATATTATGTATTAAACCAGCAATAAAATCACCAATGCCTAATACAATAACGCTACGAATATTACCATTACATTCAATTTCCTCAATAGCACGACTTAGTAAATATTCTAATCGTTTATAAAATATACTAACATTATATTGATTATTATATTCATTAATTTCCAATCCATAATGAAAATCAGATAATGCTATTACTAATGCATTCCCATTATACATATTTTCACTAAAATCCACTATTTTTGGTTGAAGTGGTGGCATAGCACCAACACACTCTTTTGCTAACTCTTTAACAAAATCAATACGAGATTGTTCACGAATTAACTTATTAAGAGCAGCTCTTTCATCTGCAATAGAATATTTTATCTTTTGTAACTCTTGTAAATCACTCTTTAAGGTTTTCTGTAAATTCTTATCTCCATTATTTACAATTCTCTTTTGCATTTCTTTATAAACAGCCAACCCACCAAATGGTGAATCCTGCGACTTTCTTAAACTATCTGGATTATAATCTAATCCTAATAATTCTACAATATCACACCAATCTAAATCTCCCGGTTTCAACTCTTTTTTAATAGCAATTAATCTCATTGCATAATCTAAATCATTCTCCCCACTATGTTTTTCATAATCTGGGTTCATTATACACCAACTTTCTTCTTGTTGCTAAAACGAGAATAAAACCAGTCAACAATTTCTCTAGGTGCTTCTCTATTTCTCATTAACTTTGTAATTTTATATCTAACTGTATCAAGTGCGATGTGATATTTTTTTCTTTTAGATTTCTTATGTTTGCATGTAATATAATACTCTCCATTATCTACCAAATGATACTTCATTAATAATTGAAACTCATCTTTCCTAATTTCCATTCAAAATTCCCTCATTCCATAATATTTTGATCCCCATCTTCTTCACTATTGCATTCATCAATTAATTTTGCTATTTCTGAATCGGCATATAGAACATCTGAACTACTAGAAGCAAATACTTTCTTTGCTCTACCTTTAACAATTCCCTTAACTCTATCCTTTAATCTTTTACTTGGATAAAATCTAATAATTTTAAAATCTGGTACATACAAACCTTCACCCGTTAATGGATTTTTCAGCATTCTACCTTTTTGTTTTTTTATCTCAAATTTTCCAAATTGGTCAAAATTCATTTGCTCATTTATCAGCAAAACCTGTGTTAGTGACTCCATGAAAAGTTGAGTGAGTTCATAACAAAAATCATAATTTACACAAGCAACTGTCACATTTCCACCCGGTTTCATAACATATTTACTATACTGTGCGATATTCTTATTTAAAACCTGTGCAAACTGAACTCTAGCCTTTTTTTTCTGTTTCCTTGGTTTAATTGGTGTATCAGGCTTTCTTGGTATTGGCACACTCTCACCTCATTCTATAAAAAATATATAAAAATAAATATATAAAATATATAAATAAGTTTCCTATATCTTATCATAGTACTCACTATACAACAGACTTATTTTTCTTTGAGAAAATTTCATCATATAATTCTCTAATTTTATTATCTTTTAAAATATATTCACCACTATTTACACATGGAACTTTTAGCTTATATTTTACATTTTTACCAATGACTTTACCATTCCAAATAAATGTATTATTATCACCCATTTTAATTCTCTCTATATAATCAAAAAATTCTAACTCATCAAAAATATTACTTACATTTGGCTGCAATATTCCAACCCATTTTGAAAAATCTGTTTGGTTAAATGTTAACATTCCATCTTTATCACTATGTACTTTTGCTAATAATAAAAATGCTAAAGCACACATTTTAGTGTTTTTCTTACTAAACCTATCACTTATCTCTTTAATATCATCATTATTAATATATACATTAGCAACACATAAAGGCTCATTTTTTGTAATTGCCATTCTAATCATATCATTGACATTATGTGTAATATACACACCATATTCATGACCCCAAGCAAATATCTTTTTTCTTATTTCAACTGGTGACAAGCCCTGATCTCGATAATACTTCGCCATTAAATAACACATTCTAAATGTGCATTCATTTTTATATATATTCTCACCAGCTAAATAATTCTCAACTTCAATTTTCTCATTTATCATAGTTGTATTTTCCCTTCCTATAATGCTTACCCAAGTATAAGTATGAGCCATTATCATCCTTTACTGGTAATTCAATATCAATCGCTTTAATATTATCTACAATTCCATCACCAGCAACACGCCACATAAATTTTTTATTCTTATTAGGATATTTTTGATAACACAATAAGACAGCAATATTCGCTAACATTTTTCTGTTAGGACATATCTGCAAACATTTATTTCTATACAAGTCATAGTAATATCCCCAATCAATAGTAAACTCTTTTGCATCACTATAACTCATAACATCAGCATATTCTTCTCTATACGTTTCTCTACTACGAATCTCTTTTTGTAAAGATGCCAAATCTCTCATTTCATTACAAAAATCTAAATATATCTGCTCAACTAGACAAAATGTATTGAAATCAACACCAACATCTTCATCAATCAAAATATGCCAATCAAAATCCTTATATGTACGAATCCATCTAAAAGACTGGCTCCACTTTTCAATTTGTCTACACAATTTATTCATATTACTTGGTGATTGATTAAATTTTGTTTGCTTAGCATAATATGGACTTGCATATTTCATAAAATATGGTAGCGGTTTACTATATTTCGCAATATGACGAGGTATATTAAATAAAACTCCCGTCTTAGCAAAATCTCAAATTTTGGACTATATCTTCATCTCATAAATATTATGAGAGGTTGGCACTTCCAAATGAGGAATTTCACCTCAAATGTACTCCTTTCGGATAGTCTCTTGACCTTCCCATATATGGGCTCGGCACAGGATAAAAATTAAATTTGCACATGTTTCCAAGTTTTACCAGCTCTAATCATTTTAAAATTTCCATATGTAATATTGAATTTAGTATATATTTCTTTCGGCTTATAACCATCTTTAATCATCTATTTAATTTGCAACACATCTTGTTCTGTTAGCTTTGCAAACCCATTTTTAGAGCCTTGACGACTTTTAGACATTTTCATTTTTGTTTTCTCAGATAATTTTGAACCCAATAAATGCTTTCTATTTATCTCACCGACTCTTTTGCATGAACTAGCAGGAATATACTCGCATAGAATGACATTACCGCCAGATTGAATATTATAGCCGTTTTTTATTGAATTATACTGTTTAATATATTCAATTTCTTTACTATTTAAACATTCATTATTCTGTCGAACATACACAACGCTAAACTCAAAATTATTAGAACCATATTTGTTCCAAGCCTTTTGTAAGTGCTCATTATCATGTTTATTATTTGTCAACATCCACCTATGATGCCAAAACCTTTTAATAAATTTCATGGTCGTTTGCCCTACATATATTTTATTATTCACTAAATTCTTTATTATATAAATTCCACTTTCATTCTGATAAATACTACAATCTTTAAAATACATTTAACTTCTTCCCCTGTTAGCCATATTTCTAATTGTCATTTCCTACAATTCCTTTCGTAAATATGACACCCTAGATTTCTAGGTTCACCAACTTTTTTACCATATGTCACCATATGGGGCGACAGATTTTGTTTATCGCCTTGCCATTAATAATACTTAATAAATCAACATACTTCTCATATTTTTTCTTTTGTTCTTCATTTTTTGCAACCTTATTAAGATAACCAGTAGCACAATTAGATGTTTCACCAATTAGAGAATTCATTGTTCGTTTAACTAATGCCAATCTATTCTCCATAGTATCTTCTTCGGCAAGTGATGTAATTTTATCTTCTATATCTATAACAATAGGCGTATCTCTATGAACACCTTTTTTCATTATTGGTTCATTAATAACCAAAACAAGATCGCCGGTCAAAGTCTGCTCCGATTAAGCCTTTGTGGAGTAATGCTTTTACCATTAACCATACAAATATTATCTAAATGACCAAAATACTTATTCCCAACTTTATCAGAAACCCCATTTAATATAACGTGTTCAGATGGGCAAATATGAGGATTTCTCTCAATCAAATACTCACCAATTAAATTTCCATTTTTATTAGTAGAATAAAATTCATCATACGCCAAAAACCCCTTAGCTGGCAAACCAGCAATAGCCTCCATAAACATTATTAAGTCTGGTACTAAAAATTTAAAACATGCATTAATCCAGAGTTTTCCACATTTCATTTCATCAATATACTTTTCCATAAGTGAAATCATATATGATCGTACAGTATACTCTTTTAACATCTCTGGATTTTTTAAAATTGCTTCGACATAACTATTTAATGGCTCACAACTATCTGCAAATAAACCTAAAAAACAATAAGTGTGTATATCTTCACCCTCAATAATTTTTGTAATCCAATCAAAACTTTTACGTGCTAATGTAGAAAAATCAAAATATGACAAATCTAAGTCTTGAAATATTTGATAATTACCTCTAGTATATACTGGTTCTTCATCTTTGCTAAAATTCCATTTAGCAACACCAATACAATGTTCATATTTTCTAAATTTATCCCAATATAGCTCCCAATCTCTATAATCACCATAAGTTTTAAAATATTTCAGACCTTTATACATACTTTCACTCATAATAATCATAATATCATCTACACTATGTTTAATTCCCCATACATCAGTAATCTCACTAATTCCTCTTTCATGATAAAATTCACTATAATTTACTTCGTGAGTTACACCTTTAATATAAGGCAATCTCCATAATATACTAGTTGGGTTTGTCTTACTCTTTAGTGCATTTTTTACATAGTGTGTTATTTCTGGATGATGAATTCCACAACCATCAAAAACATTAATGTCAATATCTTGTACTTTTTCATCAATAGCTTTTTGAGTCCACATCACATCTTCACCATTATTGTTTTTAAATGTAGTTGTTTCATCATGCACATATTTAATTTTTTGATTTGGTATAGTTGCAAAATAATCAGGCACTATAATAATTTTTGGAAACCAATCCTCTAAACAATGACAAGAACTAAACATTAAACCACGATAAGCATAATATTTAGATAATACTGTTTTGTCGATATGTATATCCATAGTAATTCTCGTATTTAACTCATCAACAATACTTTCATCTATAAAACTAAGAATGAAATTTCTTGTCATACTCGCAGATCGTTCACTTAACACATAATGTACATTATTTATATAAAAACCATTCATAACTAATTCACTAAGTGAATCTTCTCTTGATTTCCCACTTTTGCAATCCACAAAAATGACAAAAGGATTAAAATTCTCACTATTATGAGTAATGAGTCGAACTTGTCGAAATAACATATTATCTTGCTGCTTAATATAATATCTTCTTTCTTCTTCTCTTGTGAGCTCCCAATTAAAGTTATGCATACACAATTCATTAAAAGTAAATTTTCTCACAGTATATAATTTTGGAGCAAACAAAAATTACTCACTCCTTCCATATTTTCTATAACTCATTTCATTCCAAAAATATTCCTCATCATCAATATTATCAAAAAAATCACAATCTTCTGATAAATCATTAGATGCCATACATTTCTCGTACCAGATGCACTTTTCACATCTGTTTTGTTCCAAGCAAATTTTCACCACCCTTTATATTTTATATTTCTCTACTCATATCTAAATTATACCACATTTTACATAATTTGTCAAGTAAAATCGAACAAATGTTCATAAAAAAATGGGGCTATTAGCCCCAAATTATATTTCTCTAGTCAACGCATTACAAGCACCCCAAATACATGGCTTATCACACTTAAAGTGTGGGAATGTACAGCGAGCACCATACATAAAGTCATTAGGAATAAGATCAGGGCGACTATTATGATAGTATGCCAAAGTTCTCCATGTTTGTTTCATAATCTCTAATTGAGCGCACCCGCACATTCTTTCATAGCATTTAAGCAAAAACTTATCATAAGTGCCACTTTCATAAATCTTAATTAACTGTGCCTGTGGATATGTTGAATCTATTTTTGCTAAATCACTACACCATTCCTCTCCAAGTTCCTGATTGCCCACTAAAATATCAGGAATGTAATACATACGCCTACCATCTAAAAAACAATCCTGAAAAGAAATTTGATAATGTAAAGTTCTATGTCTTTGTTCTTGTGCAAACATAGCCCAACTTCCAAGATAATGAGTAGAATAAATTTCTTCAAAATAATTATTCTCCCCACTAATCTTTCTAAGCAAAGAAATTTCTCTACCTTTCAAATTTGCATTAAGAGCAGGAATTTTCAAATCTACTGGCACAGCCTCACTAAACTCTTTCATGCAATGAGCAAGCCTAAGTTCAAAATCATTATGAGCATCTCCAATATACTTATCAAAGAAAGCTAAAAGATAATTAAGTTGCCTCAAACTAATAGTATAAATCATAGTTGTTGGAGTAAAAACACTAATCAAATAGCGAGCATTTTCCATAGCGAGTTTTTCAATAGCCTTGCTCACTTTTTTAGGATCTCGATAGTAATCTCTAAACCTTCCACCATATTTGTTCTCAATAAGCTCAACAAACCTAGAAAGCCACTTGGTATAATATTCAGTTCCCACACTATCCGTTTTCATCTTTGTATAACGCGCAGACTTTTCAGAGGTGGTATATAGCCCCTCATTGTTTAGAACAATCGCTAAAATCTTAGGAATGTCCTCGATTAGTAGATTATATGTGATATGGTCATATACACTATGATGTCCCGAAAGAAGTGTGCTATTTGCGCGAGCTAAAGTTTTCTCCTCAGATTCACTAAGTAGTGCACTAAAATCTTTTGGCATATAACATACACCAGCAGCATGACCAGCAAAAAGCATTGCATCTTTTTGAGTTGAACAGGTTGAACCAATCACAGTAATCTTCATAGTAAAACCTCCTTAAATTTGATAAGTATATTATATCATAATTTCCACAATTTGTCAAGTAAAAAAAAGAGGAACACGACAAAGCATGTTCCCTCGCCTCTTATTATTAAGAATAGGCAAATGAAAAGAGATTAATGGATTTTCTGTGCCTAGGAGTATGGCGTGTACGAAGCCAAAGTAGGCACATTACATTAAAGAGGAGATAAATAATATTTTTGTTTCCAAGTTTCCTACACTCAGTATCACCATAAAAACAAGGTTTTCTTAAATTTTAAAAAATTTTTTATCATAATTAAAAATTTGCAACTATAAATAGAGGTATAGATTGCAATGGGTTATTGGTCAATCCCAATTTCAAAACCTAATTAAATATTACTATTTGAAGTAGCATTGACATCTTCAAACACTCCCTTATCTCTTTCACATCATCATTATATCACATTGGTTTCACTTTGTCAACAAAAAGTTTTCACTCTTGACAAATTTTGATTGATATGATATAATGTGGACGGATAATAAAATAAGAATAAGGAGGTCTTATATTATGTATGTTTCTAATATTATTAAACAAAAAGAAATCGAAAAATGGCAAAAAGGTGATAATATTTTAATCAAATCACAAACTGGCACAGGGAAAAGCCATTTCATTATGAACACATTATCACACTATTATGAAAAAAACAATCTAAAAACATTAATATTCTCAAATAGAGATTTACTAAAACAACAAAACAAAAGGAATGCACTTCGTAATGTTGAATGTATTAATTATCAATTCATTGAACAACTTGATCCAGAAAAACTAGAAGAAAAACTTGCACACTATGATGTTATCAATTTTGATGAGTGCCACTACTTTTTTAAAGATGCAAGTTTCAACTACAACACAGAAAAAATTTTAAAGTATGCCCTAAAGCAAACAAACCAAATTAAAATATTCTCATCCGCTACACCAGAACCACTTTTTTATACTGGAATAAAATTTGCCTATCAATATGATATACCAAAAAACTATTCATTTATTGAGAAAATAATATTCTATGATGATATAGCGGACATATTAGATGAAGTCATACAATCTGAAAATAAGAGCTTATGTTTTTTTAGCAACGCTACTAAAGCATGTAGATTTGCTCTTGCACATTCAAATAATGCACAATTTTATTGTTCAAAGGGAAATTCACTTTGGCGCGTAGCTGACAAAGATACTGCACTTGATATTGTAATAAATTACACGTTTTCAAAAAAAGTGCTCGCTACAACCACAGTGCTAGAAAATGGTGTTACTATTATAGATAGTGCACTCAAAAATATTGTGATAGATTTTTATGATCCAATTACAATTCTCCAAACATTAGGAAGAAAAAGAATACAATCCAAAGATAAGATTATACTTTACCTAAGAGTTCCAACGCGCTATGACATTCAAAGAAAAGCATACCTAAAAAGTGGTAGTGATTCATTAGCGGCACAGCTTTATGTGGAGTTCCTAAAAGATCACTTCAAAGAAATTAGAAAAGTCGGTTACATTTTTTATTGGTGCAACTATTTTAAGTTTTCAGTGCAAAATGTCGACTATAGAAACAAGTATGGTGAGATTAGAGAGTTTATGAAAGCCAACTGCAATAAATGTGTAACAAAAGAGAAACTAGAAGAACTCTTTGGTAAATTTATGACCATTAAACAAGATGCAAGATTAGTTACATATAACAATTTTATGAAAAAAAGTTTGCTAGATTATAAATTAGTATCAAAACGCGTAAGTAGTGAAAAAGCTAGAAACCGTAAGATTTTTGTTGAAAAAATAAAAAAGGAGGTGGACGGATAATGGGTGCATATAAATATATATATTATTACATTTTTTGTTATTCTTTTTTTTATTAATTAAAAAAAAGAAAAAGGTTGCTTTCGGTAGAAAGCATTTTGTCAACTTTTGAAAAAAGTTGTTAATAATATTTTGTATTTATATAACTTCGTTAGCCTCCTAAAAATTCACGCTAGTCTTTCTTTCTTTTGCAATTTAGCGCGCTAAGCTAAATTGCTTCCGGGAATTCTTACTTGTCAACTAGCCACTTTTGAGCTCAAAAGTGGAGAAAAAGCCGCTACTTCGAGATGGAACTAGCAAAGCTTTCGTTCCATCTCTCAGAGCGATCTTTATTTTTTTAATTTTTCCGACTACCTTCTCAATGAACACGCACTTCGTGCGTAGACTGGAAAGAAATGAAATAGTTTAAGTTTTATATAATATTTTTAAGAGGAGAACTTCGAAAGTATTGATTCTACTAGCATTAAAAAATGCCATAGACAAAATTTAGTGATTTTTTGCAAAAATTTGTCCGTGGTTTTTAAAATTGAGTTAGCTGAGTTTTAGTTTTTAAAAATTGATTGGCTGAGTTTTGTGGATGAGCTATCGGTCAAAAAAACGAGAACAAATGTTCTAAAATTGAGAATAGGGGGGAACGTTTGTTCTTTTTTTTGGTGTATTGTAAATATAACTACATTTATATATACTTTTTTGTGCTAGTTTACATAATAACAAAAAACAAAAAAAATTGACGTGATTTTTTCTTGTCTTTTCCGTCTTTTCTTGTTTTTTTAATGGGTAACTAAAAAAAATATAAAAAAGTATTGACAACTTTTCAATCTTCTTATATAATGTTTGTGTAGTCAAAAAAATAAAAAAAGGGGACTGAAACAATGAAAAAAATTAAAGTATTATTTCAAAAGGTAACAACTTTATTATCAATCTTTTTAACAATTTATTTTATAGCTTGTTATGTTGATGTAATAAGCAATAACACTAGCAAGGGAAAAGCGGAGGAATTGACACAACATAATTATAATATTATTGTGGAGGCGGTGAGATAATGGAGAACGTGGAGAACGTGGCAACCTATAAAATAGCACGTTATGAAAAAAAGACGGGCAAAAAGTCAGTCGCATATTTTACAAGCTATCAAAAAGCGGTTGACTCTATCAACTCAATATTAACTAATTATGAACGAGAAAAAACGAAAGAATTAAACACAAAGCGGAGCTCTACCAAGCGACGGCTACTATTCTAAAAAATACTTTTATTATATAACGGCGATTATATAGCGAACTAAAGCAGGCTGTAGCCTGCTTATTTTTTATACCAAAAAGCACGAACAAACGATCTCACGAACTATTGTTTGTATTTTTTTTGTTTGGTAGAATAGGCGAATAAATGTTTGTATAGCTCAATTTGGAGTGTAAAGGCACTAAAAAGTGATTTTTTTTATTAGGTATATAACATATATATAACTAATAAAAAAATTATTTGAGGGGACATTTTGAGGGCTTGAAACGTGGAACGATTGCAACACAAAGAAAAGCAGGCACGAAAAAAGAAAAAAATAGGAACGGGCGTTTACGTTAAAAGTTTTTTTTGATTTTTTATAAAAAAGTATTGACGAATTAAAAAAATGATGTTATAATAAAGACAGACAACAGACAAGAACAGACAGAAAAAAGCACATTGAAAAAATTATAAAAAAGCATTGACAAGTTTTAAAATGTATGTTATTATATAATTACAGAATAACAAACAGAGTAAACAAAAAACAAGTCAAAAAAAATAGTTGTTTTTTTGATAGGTTGCAATGGGTAGACCTCAAAAAAAATAATAATGATTTTTTCAACTATTTTAAAAAAAATCTTGACAAGTTTTAAAATGTATGTTATTATATAATTACAGACAGACAAGAACAGACAGAAAAAAGAACATTGAAAACTAAACAAAAAGCATTTTTTTAAGTTTTAAAAAAATTTAAAAAAAAGCATTGACAAGTTTTAAAAAGTATGTTATAATTAAATTGTAAACAGAAAAAACAAAACAAGTCAAAAAATAACTTTTACTTTTTCTATCGTGATAGCGAGTGGCTAGTCCAAAACAAAAAAGTAACAAAATTTTTTCAAAAAGTTATAAAAAAGTATTGACAAGTTTTGTAAAGTATGTTACAATATAATTACAGACAGACAGAAAAAACAAAATGCTATAATAAAATTTTATGAAACACAAAAAGCAAAAAGCAGTAAAAAAAAATAAGTTAAAAAATGGGGTGTATTTTTATGAGTAACAAAGAATTTGTGAAGAAATTCGCACAAGGTGCTACAACTGGAAAGTATTCTAATTTAAGAATTGACGGCAACAAATTAATTAATTACTGGACTGTAATTGCTGAAAGAGTAGAGGGTGGAATCCGTCTAAACGAAAGAAAATACAGTCGATCTACAAGTGCTATTCAATCACTAATTAGAAACAACTGTAATGTAGTTGATACGTTTATTGGTGCAAGTATTTATTAAAAAATGCGTGGGGTGGTGCGTTTAAGATACCACCACTCTACGAAAAAATTTAAAGGGGTGTTTTATATGCAAGATATTAGAGAATTAGTTGAAAATTTAGATATTGGAGAATATGGAGATTTTATCAATGATTATAATAACGGCTATATTAGCGATATTATGCAGGAAATAGCCGACAATGAAGTTGATATTTACACAAGTGATTTATTAGAATTTGCAAAAAATCACTATGAATATATTGAGCAGGCAGTAAATGAGGGACTTGTTGACACTAGCAACTTTGACTTCTTGGGTGCAATCAGAAGTGGCGAATATTTGTATATTAGCGAAGATTTGAATAATAATGTTAACGATATAATTTTATATAAAATTTACAAGTATATTTTAGACGATTTGAAAATTGTTGAAATTACAGATAAACAAGCAGATGAAATATTGTTAATTGATATTGACGAAAACAATAGAATTGAAAATATACTAGAGGAAGTTGCAGAAATATTTGAAAATAGCAACGAATAAATTAAAAATGTGGTAGTGTGTTTATGATACCACTACCACGAAAATATTTAAAATTGAGGTGTTAAAAATGGAAGATATTAGAGTAATTGAAAAAGCAGAATATTATATGCACGAATATAAAAAATATAAAATTGATTTGGAAACTTTACACAGAAAATTATATAATTTATTTGGTAGTTATAAAGTGGTAGTTTGTTGGTTAGCAGATAATTGGCAATAATGATTTGAAAAAAAATAAATTGTAAAGGGGTAAAAGTGTTATGTTAAAAAAGTTTGAAAATAGTAATCAATTATTTGGTGTAGGTGCAGGGCATTTTTGGAAAGAAAATATATACAATGCAGATTATAAACTAGGCAGACTTGGAACTGGAAAGACTGAAAAAGTGGCATTATATAGTGGCAAGTGGGTCGTTGCGGTTGGCATTCGTGCAATAAATAGATATATGCAAGTCAATAATTTACAATGTGAACTATAATTTGAAAATTTTGGAATTTGAAAAATGTTTGAAAAAGGTCTTGACAACTTTTGAAAACTATGCTATAATTATAATTGTGAAAGGGGCAGAACACTATGCGTACAGATATAAAAAGAATTTGTGTTGAGTTGGCAAAAAATTATGGAACGGAATTTATGTTGATGGAATGTTATAAACTAATATTTGAATATTGCAAAAAAAATAATATTCAACCTAGCAAAAATAATTATTATACAGAAAATGGCAATTTATATATCAATAATAATTATATTGGGAAAATTGCTTTCTATGAAAAAGTAAACAATGATACTTATTGGAATATTTTGGAAAATGCAATAGGGTATAGCGATTAAATGATTTGAAAATTTTGGAATTTGAAAAATAATTGAAAAAAGTATTGACAACTATTAGAAACTATGCTATAATTATAATTGTCAAGAGAGAAATCTCTTAATGATTATAAAGGAGGTTGAAAACTATGATTAAGAGAATAAATGGAATTCAAGGTTTTATTGGAACAACTTATGCAATATATAATGGTAGAGAATTAGTTAAAATTGTATGCAATAAAAAAGAGGCAGAAGAAATTGAAAAGAATATTAAGTTAGAAAATGAAATAATTGAAAAGACTTTTGATCAGTATAAAAAGCAGTTAAAATATGATAGTGTGGAAAAGTTAAAATTGTCAAATGTGTTTAGCGACTATATGTTACAAACAATAAATAAACTTGCATTTGATTTAGGATATGAAATTACAATAGATAAAGAGAATGAACTATTAGAAAAGGTTTATATTGAACTTGTAAAGGAGGAGAAAAAAGCATGTTAGTTTCAATGGGTGGAATAAAAAAGTATTGGTTGTTTATTATTTTTAATACTGGTTTGAAAGAAAATGAAATCAAGAATCGAATTGATAAAATAATGAATAAAGTTGATATTCATGAAGTATTGGATATGGGTACAAAACTTTTAGCTTATGAAGTTAAAGGACAAAAGCAAGGTCATTATTATAAAATTACATTTGATGGCAATATTGATGATTTAGAACTTCCAACTGATGATGATGTAGATGTAATTAAAAAGTTAATCATAAAAGTAGATTAGGAGGTTTTTATTATGAAAACTAGATATAGTACAAAGAAAATTAAACAGAATAAAAAACTAAACTATAAAATATTTGAAAATTCAAGCTATAATAATATAGCTGGTTATAATAATTATTATGTTTTGACAGATTATAGTGAAAATTTTATAGCAAAATTTCCAAAATTTGAAATGATAGATAGTTATATAAGGAGGAATTTAAAATGATGTATCAAGGCGGTTTTGTTAATGGTGGTGCAGATTGGGAATATTTTAATAAATTTAAGGAAATAAATAATAAGTACTTGCCTAATTGTGATGAGGGCGAAACAAAAGCAAGTCAAGTTGTAACGGCGGTTAATAAGTTAATATATAAATGGTATAATGATGGAGATGTTTTTGATAATCATTACTTTTTAGCTGGTTGGTGGAATGATTTATCAAGTTATGCGAATTGGTTATATGAAAACACAAATAATAGGGTTAAATTGATTTTAAATAAAATTGAATTCGCTAATAGTCATGCAAAGTATGAGCAATTATTACAAATGTTAGCTGATGAATGCTTGAATAGCGAATTTTTGGAAGAATTAGAAAAGGTTGAAAAGACTGGAACTATATATCATTGTGATGGCAGATTTAGTTTTGAAGATTATGATCAGGAAGAAGAATATTAAAAAAAAGTTTGAAAAAAGTATTGACAAACATTAAAAACTATGATAAAATAAGTATATCAAATAAAGAAAGGAAAGTGGTTTAAAAATGAAAATTGAAACAGTTTACAGAGAGGTTAAAAATGAAGAAAAGCAAGGAGTTGAATTGTATTTTGACACAATACCTACAAGAGCAGAAAGAGAGGAGCTAAAAAACAATGGCTACAAATGGCATAGTATTAAAAAATGTTGGTATAAAAGAATTGCAGATAATAAGTCAAAAAATATGAAAACACAAAATGAAAAGTCAGCTATTCAATCAGGTGTTGAAAAAATGGAAAATTCATATACTGGCTATGGTTGGAAAGGTGTTAATTCCAACAAAGGTTATTCAATGAAAGAGATAGCGAAAATTATTAAAGGCGAGTTAAAAAGAAAATATAGTGATTGTACTTTTTCAGTAACAAAAGGCGGAAATGCTTATTGTAACACATTAGATATATCTTTAATGAAAAGTAGCAGAAATCCGTTTGCAGACTTTGAAACGGCAGTTAAAAGCGAAACATTTGTAAGATATTTATGGGGTAAAAATGAGGAAACACAAGAACAATGTAGGCAAGATTTAAAAAGAAAATTGGAAAGTGGCTATATACAAGTTAATAATTATGATAGTTATTATTTATCAGAGTTTGGAAAAGAATTGTTTAAATTTATGCAAGATTTAAGTGATAGTTTTAATTTTGACGATAGTGATGGGCAGATTGATTATTTTCATTGTGGCTTTTATGATAGTTTTAGTATTGGAAAATGGGATAATAAATTTGAACTTATAAATGAATAAAAAGGGGTGTATAAAATGAATTTTGTAGAAAAATTAGATAGTGCGTGTTTAGAATTGGCACAAGAAAAGATGTAATTTTATTTGAAAAAGGATATAATGGTAATGATATTATGAATGTTTAGGAGGTTGAAATTATGGAATATATTACTAAAAAAGAATTTGAAAACATACCTAAAGGATATAAAACTACGATAGCTGAAACAATTAGAATTCATAAGCAATTGTATAATGAGGATATAACAAAATTATATGAAGATTTGGGATATGATACCAAAAAAGATTTTATGATTTTAGCAAGTAGTGAAAAAGGAACAATTTTAAAACCTATAAAAATAAAGGAGGAAAATTAAATGAGTGAAAAATTTTTAAGAGAATATGCACTTGCAATGGCAGAGGCGAATCATATTGAAATTACAGATAAACAACTAGATGATGTTGTAAATGATTTAATGTGTAATGATGAGTTATTTGATATATTAGATAGCTTTATTTGGAGCGCATTTGAAGATAATGAAATTAAAGTAAATGAAGATGATGAGGAAGAATAAAGATGGGAAGTTTTAAAATTACTGGATATGTTGTTACTGGATTAGTTGAAAGCAATGATTCTGCTACTTATGTAGTTGTCTATGGAATTAGAGATGATGAGAAACAAGCAAAAGAATTGTTTGAAAAGGTTGTAAAAGAGGAAACAAGAAATTTGGAGCTTTCTGAAATGGAATATGAACTTCAAAGAATAAATGAGAAAGAAATACGTATAGTTGAAAATGCTGGAGATTATATGACAATTATTGAGTTAAAAACAGTATATGAATATGAAAAGGAGGAAATTAAAAATGAGTTATGAAAAATGTAAATATATTTCATTAGATAAAAAACATAATAAAATTAAAGTTACTATTGCAAGTAATAATGTTTATCCACTAGATTGGTGCAAATGTGAAATTTATAATAGAGATCAGGATCAGGGATTGAGTTTTGATGATAAATTGTTAATGTTATTTGTAGATTTAGAAGAAGGAAATATTCAAGTTAGTGCGATAAATAAAAGCACACTAGATGTTGAATATGCAATGTGTAAAGTTAGAGAATATCATGAAGAAAATAATATTGATAGTTATGAAGATTTATATAAGGGTTGTGGTAGATTATATGAGCAAGATAAAAGTAGAAGTTGGCTAGAAATTTATAAAGAGATATATGGAAAATCTTTTGAAATATTTAAAAATGCACTAGCTGAAAAGATTGAGGGTAATTACAAGGTTATTGCTTATGGTTGCTACAATGTGTCAAAATTAGGAAAATATGATAGATGTTATCATAGATTTTATTATGGTGGTAATCCTGCTATTATGAGTTATAAACAAGCATATATATTCAAACATGATATGGATAAATGTAAAAATAGTAATGATAAATTTGAAATACAAAAAGTTTAGAAAAGTTTGAAAAAAGAGTTGACAATTATTATGAAATATGGTAATATAATAATTGATGGGAGATGATTTAATGAGTAGCAAAGTATTGATTGATGTAGAAGATAAGTTTTATAAAGTCGCAGATATTAGAGATATTAAAATTGCTAGTGGTGTAACTGGTGCAAATAAAGAAAACATAATAACTTTTAATGAATTTGAAAATGAAAGAATAGCGAATAAAGTTGTGATTGTTTTAGTTAGAAGAATATCAACAAATGAAAAACATTGGTGCTATATGACAAATGACAAGAATTATATTGGATTTTTTGAATATGCACGAGGAAAACTAATTGACTATAAAAAGATAACCGATTTGTTATTTGGTAATTTTGGAGATATTGAAATCATGAAGGAGGTATAAATATATGGAAACAAATGATATTACTAGCGATATATGGTGTGATTTGCATGATGAACTACAAGATATAAGGCGTTTCGGTGGGCTATATAGAAATAATGCAATGAACAAATGTTATAATATATTCAATGAAGATAGATGTATAATTATTTTGCTTGACAACAAGTATTGGTATGCTGAAAAAACAAGTATATATAATTATATTCCAAAATATTTTATAGACTTTTTGACCAGATATTTAAAACGACACTATGGATATGAATATTTATATGATAAGTTTCCTTTTCCAAACAAGGAGGTGTAAAAGATGGAAGATGTAATTGAATATGTAATTGCAATGGAAGATGGCAATGATTTTATTACAGAAAATAAAGATGAGGCAGATGAGAGATTTGAACAACTAAAGGAATTAGATAGACTAATCATGAAGATGAAAAATTCGACTATGAATATGTTGGAACAGTTGTAAATGCTGGCGAAGAAATGGCAGATGTATATGTTTGGGTTCTTTATGATAGACACAAACAATTATATGTAACAGAAATTGAAATTGAAAGTATATAATAAGGAGGTTTTAGTATGGGTTATAGAAGTCAAGTTAGAATTGTTTTAAAAAAAGAAAATTATAATGAATTAGTTGAAAAATTTAAAAAAGAAATTTCAAAAGATAATTATATGTTTGATATTAAAAGATATGATTTTAATTATAGCGAAAGAGATAATGGCAACATTGTTTTATTCGGTTGGGATGATATTAAATGGTATCACGAATATAATGATATTCAATGCGTTGAAAATTATTTAAACGAATTATATAATAAAAATATTCCTTTTAAAATCGTTATTGTTGGCGAAGATGGTGCTAGTGAAGAAAACTTTAGTGATTGCATAATGGAAGATGAAGAATATGAAGAAAAATTTAATATTATTCAAGCCGTTTCTTATATTGATATTTTAGAGGAATAACTTGGAGAGTGATGATATAATGAATGAAATTAAAGAGAAATTTTTGGCTTGTGAATATATTGATAATGTTAAAATTAAAGTAGTTGGTGGTGGCGAAATTTCGGTTATAAATGCACTAATTAAAGAACTAAAAATTCCTATTTCTAGTAGACTAGCTGGGTGGATAGAAAAGAATTTAATTGGTTGTTGGGGTAATCAAAAATGCAAATGTAAAGGACAGAGCAATAAAATTTTTGAAATCCTAAATTTAGTTATGGAAAAGTTAAAAGAAAATTAGAAAAGTTTGAAAAAAGAGTTGACAATTATTGTAAAGTGTGGTAATATAATAAGTGAAGGGAGAGAAAGTGTATGAAAAAAATTATTATTAGAAATGTTGATTTAATTTGTAGTTGGGAATCAGATTTTGGAGATTATAGGGCAAGAGTAAAAATTGGAGAAAATAATAAAGATATTGGTGAAGTTGTAGTTAGTTATGATAGGTATAAAGTATTAGAAATTATTGGTAAAAAAGATGAATCAAAAGTAACTAAAAATGAAATTGAGATGGCTATTAGTGCAATAGTTGCAAATGAAGATTTTGAAAATATCAAGCGACTACCAAAAATTTCAAAATGTTCTATACTTATGCAAAGAGTTTATGATAATGTTTGTGAGTCAGAATCATCTATGTGTTTCATTGAAAATGATGATGAAGATTGTAGTGATAAAGATATTGAAGAATTAAAACATGAAGTAGAAATATATGGGTTATCAGACACGATTAGATTTAATGAAGATGATTGCTTAATTACTGGATATGGAGATTTAGAAACTTGTTTTATTGATGATAGGAGGGTTAATAATGAGTAATGAAATTGCAAGACAAGAATGTATAAATAGAATGAAAAAATTAAAAATGCATGAAAATGTTATTAGTGATTTTGAAAATGGAAAGTTAAATTATTCGATAGATTTAGGCGCGCTTTATTGGATTAAAGATAATAGAGTTTTAGAAAAGATTAAAGAACTTGAAGAACATTATAATATTACAATTTATCATTTAATTCATCATAATGCAGAGTTTGGAGAGTGTTGGTGTTTTTTATATGTTGAAAATGATGTAGAAGAATATAAGTATGACAATGAAATGTTAGAAGATAACTTGGTTTATGCTTATGTGTGGAATTTAGATGATGATTATTGTAGTGAGTTTGGAGCAATTATGATTAAGTCGATTGCTGGTGGTTTATTAAGAATAGGTTAAAGGAGGATAAATAATATGGGTTTAGATATGAGTTTATATATTAGAAAGAAAGATTATAAAAATAAAATACCTATGGAAGCATTAAAGAATTATGGGGATATTGAAGATATTGATAATACAGAAGAATTTATTAAAAAGGTTGGCACAATTAAATTAGCAGAGTTAATAATGTCAAAAAATGTATTTGTTGATCAGGAATATTATACTGATACAACATGGTTATCAATCTTGAAAAGTATTGGATATTGGAGAAAAGCAAATGCGATTCATAATTGGTTTGTTAAAAATGTGCAACATGGAGAAGATGATTGTGGTTATTATGTTGTAACAAAAGGTCAGTTAGAAGAATTAAAAGATACTTGTCAAAAGGTTTTAGAAACATTAAATGATGACGAAATGGAAGAAGTTATAAACGAAGATGGCTTTAAGGTTATGCAGTATAAAAATAGAGAACTAGCGCAAAAATTATTACCAACACAAGAAGGATTTTTCTTTGGTGGAACTTCTTATACGGAATATTACAAAGAACAGTTACAAGATACAATTAGAATATGTAATAGTTGTTGGTATGTTAAAGAAGATTTTGAAATTTTATATCATTCAAGTTGGTAATAGTGAGGTGTGTTATGGAAAATATGTTAGATTGTTGTTATTTGTGTTTAGATAATGTTGGATATGATAATTTAATCAATCGAGATGGTATGATAATGTGTCAAAAATGTTATGATAAATATTCTGAAAATAGTTATAATGAAAAAGGTATGTTGGTAAATGCAATTAAGAAATATAGAAATAGATTAGGAGGTTTATAATATGGATTTAAAAAGATGTTTTAAAATAATTGAAGATTTTGGTTTTAATGTAGATATGGAATCAAAGTATATACAACAACATACTCCACTTGGGGAGGATTGGAATATAAATTTTGATGAGTGTGAAAATGCAAAAGAGCTTATTGAGTGTTTAGAAAATCATCTTAATGGAGTTGATGATGACACAACAACATTTGTTGATATGAGAGGAACACACGGTATTCCAGATAACCTACAAGCAATAGTGGAAGATGGAGAATGGAAAAAGCAAGTATTAAAAGATATAATTAAAAGAATTGACGACAATATTTGGGCAGATGAAAATTTTAGATTACCACTTAATAATGAGAATAATTTAAAAGAAAAGTTAGAAACAATTAAAGAGTATGCTAACAAAATTGACGAGATATGGTATAATGAAATTAGTGATGAGAATCGTGCTATAATAGATCAGGCATATAATAGTCCAGTGTCAGAGCATATTCGTTGGTTGTTAGCAGATATAGAAGAAGTTTTAAAAAATGATTTAGATTAAAGGAGGTATTTTAATATGGGAACAAGAGGTTTATGTGGTTTTAGAAAGAATGGTGTTGATAAGGTAACCTATAATCATTGGGATAGTTATCCTGATGGTCTAGGTAAACAAATATTAAGATTTATAAATAAATATGGTATGGAATTAAATAAAATTTATGATAAGATTATTTTGGTAGATGAAAATAGTGTACCAACAGAAGAACAAGTAACTGAATGTAAAGAATTCACTGACTTAAGTGTGAGTGAGTGTTCTACAAAAGATTGGTATTGTTTATTATATAAATCATTTGGAAGTCTTGATGATTATGCACATGATTTGAAATATATGATTGATAGTATTGGTTTTATTCGTGATAGTTTATTTTGTGAATATGGATATATTATCAATTTAGATACTAATGAGCTAGAAATCTGGAGAGGTTTTCAACATTCACCTGATCCAAATAATAGATATGGGGCTGAACCTTATCAAGACGAATATATGGAAGAACCTTATTATCCTTGTAGTTGTGTTAAAGAAATTAAACTTGTTGATATTGTCAAAGCAAATGAAGATGAGTTAAAAAACATGATTATGGAAATTAAAAATGCAACTGAAATTGCATAATGGAGGTTAAAATGGAAGATAAAGATATAGGGAAATTGGCAAGTGAATTTTCTGATTATTGGAATACTAGAATTATTAGAGAACATATTATTTATCATTTTGGAGATGGTAATATAGCTGATGAATACTGTTTTGGTGTTCATGCGGTTTATTATGACAAAGAGAATAAACCAGCTGCTTGATCAAAAGAGGCAATTCGTGTTTGGTTCTATGAGCCAGTAGATTTGATAGATGTATTAAGACAAATTAATGATGCTACACAAAGAATTGTATTAGAGCTAGAAACGATTGATAATGAGCATGGGGATTTAATTGATAGTGGCAAAATGTTGTCTGATTTTCAAGATGATGAAAATATGAAATTATTTGAATCCTAAAATTTGATTAAATTTGTTGACAAAATATTTGAAATATGATAAACTAGATTTATCAGAAAGGAGGTTTATATGACAAAAGAAGAGAGAAAAGAGTATAGTAGACTTTATTATCAAAAACATAAAGAACAAATCCTTGAAAATTGTAGAGAAAGATATGCAAACGATAAAAATTATAGAGAAACAAAAATAAATAATGCACATCTATACAATGCTACAAATAAAGATAAGGTCAAAGAAAGAAAATCTAAATATTACAAAGAACACAAGCAAGACTTTAAAGATTATTTTAGCGAATACTACAATCAAAATAAAGATGTAGTAAATCACAAAAGAAAATATAAATATAGAAAGGAGAAGATTGTAACGCAGGATAATGGCGTTGAGTAAGAAAGAGAGGTAAAGAAATGAGATACAAAAATATTATTTGCAAATATTGTGGTAAACCAGCTACGGTATCAACTCTAAGAAAAGCTGACTATTGTGATGATTGTAAACAATTAGCACACAACGAGGTATCAAGAATTTGCTATAAGAAAAATGTATCTACAAATGAAGTTATGTATAATGAAACAAAAAGTGTAAGACAAAATAATTATAGTAATGAAAGAGTAGTTGCAAGAAAAGTATCATCAGAGGGTGCTAATAATATG
>JAEIGA010000724.1_pt1 | contig 48937 bp, 52 predicted proteins | sample 9270691 | NCBI WGS metagenome assembly JAEIGA01 (sample SAMN17057246, study PRJNA624740) | gut metagenome | biome: biome; isolation source: fecal sample | host: Bos grunniens | place: China: Xizang | collected 2019 | reverse complement strand
TTCTTGTCTTCCCAGACATAGTTGCTGACGGTTTCGTCTTGCATTTTCTTTCCTCCTTATGCTTCGGGTAAGGCTGGAATCTCACCCGGGGTATACTGTTCAATCTTGGAGAGTTTGCTTGTGAGCACACGTGTACGCACGCCGACCAGGGTTTCCAATTCGTCCTCAGTCTGTTTCAGACGCTCTTGTACCTTGGCAAGTACAGTGCTATACTTTTCAAACTCAACCTTTGTATTTTGCAGGATTTTCCACACCTCACTGCTCTGCTTTTGAATTTGCAGTGTACGGAAGCCCATCTGCAAACTGTTCAGCAGCACACTCATGGTGGTGGGTCCTGCAACCGTGATGCGATACTTCTGCTGCAGCTTTTCAATCAGACCATGCTTGCATGCTTCTGCATATAAACCTTCGACTGGCAGGAACATAATTGCAAAGTCGGTTGTGTCAGGTACACGAACGTACTTGGTGTGAATATCCTTTGCCTCATTGCAGAGAGTGGTTTCAAGCGCCTTCCACGCGGCTTCTACCGCAATGGGGTCGCCATTGTCATATGCATCAATCAGTTTGTTGTAGGTGTCGCCGGGGAATTTAGAGTCAATGGGCAGCCATACGTGACCAGAGTCAGTGCCGGGTAGTTTAATAGCAAATTCTACGCGTTCAGTGGAGCGCGGTACAGTTGCTACGTTGGTTTCATACTGGTCGGGGGTCATAATTTCTCCGATGATGGCACCAAGCTGAACTTCGCCCCAGATACCACGGGTTTTTACGCTGGACAGGGTTTTGCGAAGGTCGCCAACATCAGACGCCAGTGCGTTCATCTGACCAAGACCATTCTGAACAGCCATCAGCTGGTCACTGACGGTACGGAAAGACTCTTGGAGCTTCTTTTCCAGGTTGGTCTGCAACTGTTCATCAACAGTGTGGCGGATATCATTCAGATTTTCCTGCATATCCTCACGCATTAACTGCATATCCTGATGTACAGCATCAGTCAGCATTTTGGTATTCTGCGCATTTTCTGCATGAATAGTTTGACTCACCTGCAAGACCGTCTCAATTGCACGAGAGCTGTCGGACCGAATTGCTGCAACCTGCTCACCAACGGAGTGTTGCATAGCTTGCATCTGGTTCGTGTTCTCTGCTCGGAAGCCATGAAACTGCTCGGATACGGACTGTGTAACGCCCTGGATAGCGCTTGTAACGGTGCTGGTTTGACCGGTAATCATTTCCTTGGTGACCGCGGAAGTGGTCTCAAAAGACTGCTGTAAGCCTCCTATGGCGTTCTTGGTATCTTCATTGGACTTGCGCAAATCTGCAAAGTCCTGGGAGTGGTCCTTGGGGTTTCTGGTTAGTACCACAACGAATGTAGCGATACTAAAAAGTGCCACTACGCCAAGGAGAATGTAAACGATAATCGGATTCATCTTACCCCTCCCCAAGCATGCGCAGCTCTTCATCTGCCTGCTTCTGTGCAGTCATCATGCGGGAAAATGCGTTGTACTGCTGCAGGGCATTCTTAGCGAACAGCTCGATGGTGTCGCGGCGAGAGCGGCAGTCATCCAGTAATTCCTTATTCTTTGCGCGCTGTGCATTGCGCACCTGAATGCCAGCATACGCAAGCAGAGAGTTCAGGAAAGAATAAGTATTGGTGAGCTCTCCCAACAGATGCTTGTGAGCAGCAAACTCTTGACTGGTTGCAGGGCAAGGGAGCGTGCGGTTGAAATTTGCATCCAACCACTTCCACAGCTCTTCGGGGCTGAGTGCGAAGATTTTAGGTAAATCATTGAGATTGACCATTGGTTGTACCTCCTGTTAGAGTATGTTAATTCGAGTAATGGTGAAGAATGTAATCCATATCCTTGTCTCCCCTGCCAGAGAGATTTACCAGAATGGAACCATGTGTGCGTTCTTTCGCTAACTTAATAGCGTAAGCAACAGCGTGAGAACTTTCGATAGCGGGAATAATACCTTCCAGTCTACAAAGCTCGTAGAAGGCATCTAACGCCTCTTTATCATCAATGACATCGTACTTGACTCTGCCAATTTCTTGCCAGTATGCGTGCTCAGGACCACTTGAGGGGTAGTCCAAGCCGCTGGCAACGGAATATACAGGTGCAGGGTCGCCATTGGCATCTTTCAGCATAATGCTGTTAAAGCCATGCATTACGCCTTCTGTGCCGTACATCAAGCTGGCTGCATGGTCACCCATGTGGCACGTGCCACGACCAAGTGGTTCGACGCCGATAATTTCAACGGGGTCGTTTAGAAATCCGGAGAACATACCGGCGGCATTGGAACCGCCACCGACACACGCCACCACAGTATCGGGCAGCTCGCCGGTCATATCCAGAAATTGCGCTCTGGATTCTTCACCGATAATATGTTGGAAATCGCGTACCATCATCGGGAATGGATGTGGACCTAAAACAGAGCCGATGCAGTACAGCGTGTTTTCATAATCTTCCATCCATGCAGCAAAGGCAGCATCGACGGCTTCTTTCAGTGTAGCAAGACCTTCGGTCACAGGAACAACGTTTGCGCCAAGTAACTTCATCTTGGCGACGTTAGGTGCCTGCTTGGCGATATCAACGGTGCCCATATAAATATCGCATTCCAGCCCAAAGTAAGCAGCTGCAGTAGCGAGAGCTACGCCATGCTGACCTGCGCCAGTTTCGGCAATAATTTTCTTTTTACCCATGTATTTAGCGAGCAACCCTTCGCCCATGCAGTGATTTAACTTGTGAGCGCCGGTATAATTCAAATCTTCACGTTTGACGTAAATCTGAACATTGCCGTATTTGTTGGATAGCTTTTTGAGATGCGTGATGGGTGTGGGGCGTCCTTGGAAGTTTTTGCGGATTTCACGGAGTTCTGCGATAAAATCTGCGGACTTTGCGATGCGGTAGTATGCACGGGTTGTTTCGTCCAATGCTTTCTGCAGTTCGGGCGTAACATAAGCACCACCAAACCTGCCAAAGTAACCTTGGTCATCGGGGTGCGTTTTTAAGTAATTCGAGAAATCGTTCATCAGTTTTTAGGAACCTTTCTATGTTAGACTACTCTAATTATGACATAGCGCCAATTGTTGGTCATACCGAGCAGACTATTTTTGCACTTGGTCATATTGTACCATAGATTTCTTAATTTGTCAAGATGTGCTAAAGAAAAAGCACCGGAGATTTCTCTCCGGTGCCTGTGATTTACCAAGATTTTACAATCTTTTGAATGGTTTCGGATATCGGCAGGAACATATCATTTGCGGTGGAGACCGTAATGTAGTCCTTGCCATACATCGATGCGTACACCTTCTCGTCGAAGCAGTTGAGTGCCACGCCGAGTACGTCGGTGGTTTTTCTTGCCTGGGTAATGGCTGCGGCTGTTGCGCCGACACCATCCAGGTGATGCATGTTGTTCATGGGGTTGCATGGTGCTCCGTCAGAAATAACAATCAACAGCTTGTGCTTCGCGTGATGCTTCTTTAAGATACGAGTTGCCTCCATGATGGAGTAGTAATCGTAATTGCAGTCATCTGCGGCGAAGTTCGCTAATGTATACTTGTCACTCTGAGGACTATTCCATGTCACATAATGCATGTGCAAGGCTTTAGAGCCGCGTGTTGTGAAGCCGGTGATATATACCGGAACGCGCAATGCTTTTAGCGCTTCATACAAACAAATGGCGGTTTCAGCTGCACATTGGTCGTTGCGTTTGCCTTTGCCGTTGCTTCTGCCCATGGAGCCGGATTTGTCAATCAATAGATAAATTGCCATATCATCCAGTTCTTTGGGGAATGTGCGTTGCAACATAATGTTAGAATGCAATTTTCCATCTACGAGTCGTTTTGTGTTTATACGACTGCCGTGATTGGAAGTTTTGACGCGACTGCGGTCATTCATGAAGATTTTTCGAAGCTCACTGGTTAACGTCGAAATCTTGGGGCTGTAGCGAGTGACGATTTCATTATAACGCTCCTCATTGGGGTTGTCAGCCTTGTGATTGATGACATCTGGGGTATCTTCAAGTAAATCTTCACGAGAGCGCTCCAACAGAATACGCTCAGCTGCTTCGCTGATTTGAATCTGAGTCTCCACTTGTTCAATATCGCTCAACAAGGAATCGATATCTTCCTGGGTGAATATCATATCTTCATCGAGTGCAGTCAAGTCATCCACGCTTTTGCTGGAAGCTTCAAACGGACGCTCATCGAAGTGAGGCTTGTCTTGCTTGGTTTCTTGACCTTTCCCCTTTCCCTTTTTGGATTCAGGTTTTGCAGATTTCTGCTCACCATTACCATCTTGGGTTTCTTCGCTGTTCTCGCCGTTTTCGCCGGTTGCGGCTTGTTCCATTTTCTTTCGCATAGCCTGCTTTTTGGATGCGGCAGATTCTTCGGATGGGTTTTGGCTGGCGCCTTGACCTTGGTCATCATCACAGTCATCTGCATCACCAGGCATCGGTTCACCGTTGCCCATGCCATTCGGCATAGAAAGTGGCTTTCCGTGCTTCGGTTTCTTATCCATTTCCTCGGCTTCTTTGCGGCTGTAAGGCTCCAAAATGCGATAGATTTTGACGTAGTATTCAGCGCGCTCTTCGCCATCGGGTTCTACGATTGCGGCATTAAATAGCGGAAGAATCTCAGCAAACACATCGCGTGCGGTATCGCATAAGAAGTGCCCTTTGAGAGAACCGCGGTCGCCTGCTTGAATCATAGCACGAATAACCTGCGTGTAGACAGATGCTTCTGCATCCTTGGGTTGAATGCCCTCATGGATACCAGGTGCAGTATCCCATGTGTGCTTAATGATTGCGGAGAGTGCCTTAAGCATTTTGCCGCCAATTTTGCGACTGGCTGCGTACTCAATAGCGGGGTCTTCCACAACATTGCAAATTTCATGAAACGCTTCTTTGTCTGCCTTGCGGGACAAGACGATGGCTTTGCGATTCAGGGCATCAAATGCTGTATAGCAAAGATGCAATGCCTCATGCGCCAATACACCTAACATATAAATCAGCTTCTGCTGCTCGGATAAACCGACGTACAGATTGGTTGTGTATGAAAGTGTAATATATGCGCGATTGTTTGAAGGCATCTGCGTAAAACCAACTACGGAACGGTCATCGATGAGAGTGACACGCACATCATATCCGGTAACACAAGATGCCAAAAAAGAGAAATGTCTCTCTGTTGCCCGAATATTCATCGGTGAACCTCCTTAAATGGTAATGGACGGTGCGCTGTCGATTGCATCAGCAACGCTCTTCTGCAGGGTGGGATTGCCACCGGTGTACAGGATGTTTGCCATGGTCTGGCGTGCGGCTTTCTTGCAATCCGTTGGAAATCCGTCTGCCACAGCATTCAGAATCTTTTCAGCGGTAGCAATGGCGGCTCGCATGGTAATCAGGCGGTCTGCAGTTTCACGGTCGACAGTCTTAATGGCACGAGATACAGAGTTGAACACATTAAATGTCCAGTCTGCAATCTGCTTCTGAGTCTTCGGCTTGACAGTAACGCCGGCGTTGGATTGTGCGCGGCTGATGATGCACTGTTTGAATGCATCATCGCTAAGGCGTTCCACGACATAATGTCCGCCGAAGCGAGTGAGCAGTGCTTCGTTCATGGGTTGAGAGCCGATGGTACCAACGTTAGTAGTTGCCAACATGATGCACAAGGGGTGCCTCTTGACTGTCTCTTGGTTTACGGAATACTCATACGGAGATTCCAGTAAGCCGCCAGTGACAGTAAAGAACATGTTGGGGTCTGCATTTGACAGGTCGTCAAAGACGACCAAACCACCGTGGCGCACATACCAATACAACTTGGACTTGATGGTGTCAAATCCGTGGTCTGTGGCAACAACTTCCTGGGTTAGCTCATCCTTTTCGGAACGTTCGCCAAGGCGAATAATCAGGCAAGGCATGCCAAGTGCGGCTGCAAGCATGCGGCACAGCAAGGTTTTGCCAGAGCCAGGTTCGCCGGCCAGCATAATGTTCTGCTGGTTAGAACGACGCATGGGGATGTTTTTCTGCTCCAGAAATTTATTCATCGGTGTGCCATCCCAAACCAGATTATTGGTACGGAAAAGACTGCCGATATATCCGACGAGCTGCTGCAGGTTGTCATGGAAATCTTCGTTGTCAATGTAATCTTCCATTTCGGCGGGATTGACCATATCGGCATTAAAGTCATAAGACTTGCCGTTATGTTCAACGATACCCCATTGACCCTTCAGATTGAACTTTCCTTCCATGGCTGACTGAATGGTGAGTGCTGTGGGATTCTCGGTGTTGCTTTGCCAGGGCAAACCATTGCGAGTGATGTCTGTGGTGCCTGCGGGTTGAACGACGATATCCTGTTCAACAGCGGGCTCACAGAGCTTGGAAGAGCATGCTACAACACACTCAACTTCGGGTTGCTTCTTTGCAAAACCATACTGGAATGCCATGGAGAACAGTAGGCAGTCGTCGGTGGTTGCAAGGTGCTTTTTGTACTTTTCGCGGAAATCCTTGGTTTGGGGGTCTTTGTCTTCATACCATGCGACGAAGGGATAAAGCAACAGTCGGTATAACTCTTGCTGGGTAAAGAAATCTTCATCGTCGTCGGTATTCAGGTCGGTCCAGACAGTTTCGCCATTACAACGCCACTTAGCCTCCTCGCCGTTGGCATACAGAGTGCCATAGGCGCAGCCATTGATGTCGTATCCCTTCATTGTGAAGTTGGGGGATGCATCGCAAGCTTGACCAATGCGGGAAAGAGTGATGTACTGTCCGTTAAATGCAGTTGCTACTGCGGGGATGTTTGCGCTGTTGACGGGGAACTGGTCGCAGGGTGCGAGATAAACGCCGCCTTTTGCAAGGAAGGCGTTTTCTCCGAATGCGGGTGCCTCGAACATCAGCTTTTCGATTTGTGCTTTCATTGGTTATACTCCTTTTTTCTGATTTTAAAATAGAAAATAGGAGAACATGTTCTCGATGCTCTCCTATCATCAATATCATTGCCGAAACAATGATTATCATCTTAATAAAGACAGTTATAGCTCCTCGGCAGGCTCTTTGCCTGTGAGCTTGCTAATCCAGCCGGCGATGGTGCTCCATGCTTGCATGACAGCTAAAGCGAGTGCTAAGGCGGTGGAAATGGATGTTGCAATCCAGATTGAAAATGCCATGCTAATGACAAGGCTGATTAAACCGGCGATGATGATGGGCTTCAACGGAATATTGGCTTTCTTGTTTTTGACAATGTTCCCAATAAGTGTAACACATCCGGACAGCAATGTCAAGGCAGGTGTGGCAAATAGCAGAACAATGTTCCACATATTGGCATTTGCACCGATATCCTTAATTGTGTAACTGAAGAATCCATCGGGGGTTGCCTCTCCAATACCACTCCAAAGCAGCAAAATAAAAGCCAGGTTGATGACAGTTGGAATCCAGCTTGTCCATAGATGATATCCGTGTGCTTTGTATACTGCCTCGATTTCGTTTGCCATAGCTTCATCGCGCTCATCGTGGCTCATTTTGCGTACTGCAGGGTCTAAGTCGGGTGGGTCATCCATTGATACGCCCATCTGGTTGGCGTTGTACTTCTTGCGAATGCGACGAATTTCGGGTTCGCATGCCTGCTTTGCTTTTCGATTTTTGCCTGCAAAGATTTTGCAAGGGATTAGTAGAATTTGAGAGGCAATAACCAGAATAACAACTGTCCATCCGAAATTACCGACAAATCCGTTCACCCAGTTGATAAAGTTAGTCATCCAGCTCATGTAAGTTTCCTTTCTTAGGGTGAGATTTTGGTAGCGTCATCTTCAAAATCGAAGTCCTCGTTACTGCGATACACGGTATCAAATCCAAGTTTGAGACACATATGCTTCTGAATGTCGTCGTCTGCCAGATTTAATCCGTGTGCGTCTGGGGTGACGGCCTGATTTTTGTACTCGGTTCCGTTTTCGTCGTTCGCAACACAGCAGGTTACAAACATGGGGATATTGTATACTGTACACTGCTTCATAAGCTCATTGATAATGGGTTCAATGTTGGCTTTATATGCGGCTGACTTATCAAAGGGCGTGATTGGCTTTTCGACGTCTGTTCTTCGCATTATACTTTATCCTCCTCAAACTTAAACTGTGCATCAGTGCCGCGGAAAGATAAATCTGTGTCTGCTAAACATGGGTAGATACAGGGTTCATCGATGAAGCTACGCATTAATCCTTTGATAACGGTGTTGCGGTAGCCGATTGTGATAGTTTCCAACCAATCCAAAATGTCTGCGTCCAGTACGGGGTCCAACAGAACGTGGTACTGAATTTTGCGGCGAAGTACCAGGGATTTGGGTTCTGGTGGATTGATGAGGTCTCGAATCCATTGTGCCTTCACCTGGGGCTTCGGAGCTTTGTTGATATAAGAACGAATCACTGACTTTACAAACTTCTGGTGGTCCATCTTCAGTTCGCTCAAATATTCAAACATGTAAATCAGGTCAATGTCGAACTGACGATAAAGCCGGATAATGACGCGTCGCGGCTTTTCTTTGAGTTCTGACTTTGCTTTTGCCATAAAATTTACTCTCCTTGTATTGTGATGTAAAAATTATGACAGAAAAAAAATGCTTTATGCACAACATATACCTGATGTTTTTCTGTTGTATTTCTGTTATTTGAGTGTATGGTGCTTTGGTCATCATTATAATGTACTCGTATCTATAAGATACGCCTTGAAAATAGGAGTAATGGTACTATTTAACAAAAGAGGTCTGCTCGACCCGAAAAAACAATAGAGCAAAAGAAAGGACGTTTATGTCTAAGAACAAAACTCGCGTTACCAACACCGAAAAGAATTCCTCTCCCCTGTGCTCTTTCCTGCACGCTATTGGCGGTTTTCTCCTGGGTACTGGCAAGGTTTTGGGCATCATTGGTCTCGTTTGCTGCGTGATTACCATGATTGTTATCCCTATCGCAACTGCCGGTCAGAATCATGCAACCGCCAGCAACACCTACACTGTCGTTGAATTCCGCGTGGAAGATAACGTCGCGGTGGTAGAGAACGCTGATGGTCTCTGCGAAGTTGCTCTCATTGGCATCATCCTTGATTCCGAAGCTGATTTTTCGAAGTACATTGGCACTGAGGTTTACCTGGAAATTGACTACCAAACTGGTTCCACTCGTGAAGATGGCATTCCTCAGCGTCATCTCATCGTTTCCGATACTGAGCATGTGATGCAGTTGGACATGATGGTTGATGGCGTCGCTGAGTATACTGGTCTGAAAGTTAGCTCCCCCTGGTACACTATGTACCGGGATTGCGACTTCTTCGGTGTATATCCCGAAGAATAACCCTAACAAAGCTCCCGGCAACCCTTGTGGCTGCCGGGAGCGTTTTCTTTAGTGCGCTGTTATTTTTGCGCCACCTTTTGTTCTGTTATACGAATCTGTTGCCTTGAAAAGTCGGATGAGCTCTTTTTCATATTTATTGAGCTGTTCGGAGTCGCACGGGATGAATTTCACAAACACATGCTTGCCATACTTCACATCGGCATACACATCTCCATTGCCGTGACCAGTGAGGTGATTGTATACGCGTTTATGTATATTGATGCTTTGTCCGATATAAACGGCTTGATATCGTTTATTCTTTTTGACAGTTTTGGCAAACGGGCGGCGCTTATATATCAATATAACATAGCATCCTGCTTGGTCGCGTTGGCGATAATACTCCCATTCATCCAAAAAGTCTTTGGCGTTGATGGGTATCGCGTGACGCGCTTTACGTCGGATTACATTCCAGTCCCTGCAGAATAAAAACAAAATGCCGACACATACCACCAATAATATACCTATATAGGTGAAATTATCAGTGAGTAGTGTCAGCAAATGTTCCATGTTATTCCCTTTCCGTCTTAATCGAGATAACTGTGAATATTGGAGTCCAGACCGGTTGCATAGTGCTTGTGGAGAGCAGACATGATACCGACAATCATTAAGCCGCCAGCCACGAAAGCAATGGCGATACCAATCATTCGCTCCATATGCAAGTCTGCATGGTTGTCGGAAAGGTGTTGTTTCAAAAGTTTCATATCTTTGTGCCTCCTTATGGTATTTGGAGAATGCGGGCTGGGGTTCCAGCCCGCATTTATGTTACATATTAGCAATTTCCTGCTGAGTGGCACCGTTATCGAGCAAGGTTGCTCTCAGTCTATCGGTACACTTGTTCAGCTGCAGGAATTCACCGACGGTATTAACAACACCATTTGTGGTCTCGTTATCCTGAACGTTGTAGTGATACAGCTCATTATACTGAACCTCGTGGGTTTCATTAATATACTGACCTTCCAGAATGCTCTGGACACGACGTTTGCCGTCGGGATATTGCTTAACGTACACAATGATGGGGAATGCGTCGACCATGAATTTCAGCATGATGTCTTCCGGCAGTTCATACTTACGAATACCCAGAGAATACATACGGTAATATGCGTCGAATGCATTGTTGGTATGGATGGTGGTCATAACGGTGTGACCGGTACGTGCTGTTTCGGATGCGATAAAGGCTTCTTCGGAAACCATTTCGCCGACGACTACGATGTCGGGGTCGAATTTTAGCACCAAGTCAAGCAACAGCTGCAAGTCAACGTTCAGACGAGCATCCTTGTGGGGACGGGTCTGTAAGTGCAGGCGGTTGTTAGTGACTTTACCGTTGTCATCGCGGCGAACCAACTCAAATTCACGGGTGCCGCCTTCCAAGGTGATTACACGGGTATCAGGGTTGATTTCTTCCAGAATTGCGTTACAGACCGTAGTCTTACCGGAACCGGTAGCACCACAAACACAAACGGAAACACCGTGATTCACAAAGGTGGTCAGCATCTTCGCCATATCGTTGGTCATAAAACCACTGTGGACCAAGCGGTCAATGGTAAAGACGGCGGAGTGAATGAAACGAATGGAAGCGGCAACGCCGACTTCTTCGTCAACTGCGGGGGTAATCAGGGTGGCAATACGAACGGACTTACCAATGTAAGAAACTTCGTAAATCTTGTTGTCATCCAGGTAGCGACCAGTTTGACGCAAAACACGAAGGATAACGTCGCGGGCGTGGGAAGCGCTGTGGAAATGCTCATTGCTGAGCTCACGGCGACCACCGAACCAACGGATTTCAATGTTATCCCAACCGTTGATGTTGATTTCTTCCAATTCATCGGCTCTTGCGAAGTACTTGTTAAGGAAACCGAAGCCGGTCATATCGTCGATGCACTTCTTAACGATTTCGTTCAGTGTGCTTTCGGATTTAGAGAAGCGAGCGTATCTACGCTGAATGTAATTCTTAGTGATGTTTTCCAGAACGGCGTAATTACCGCTCTCTAAACTTTCATTAAGCTCAGACAGCTTTTCATCGGTGATGTACTTCTGTACAGCCGAGAAGATATTCATATACTCCTGCTCGCTATAAGACAGGCTCTCTCGCAGGACCACCGTCTCACGGACGGTGCCTGCAAGTTTGCCATTGATATATTCTTGTGCGGGATTGAGTGCCATAGCTTATCTCCTTTACACGTTATTTTCATCGTCCTCAGTGGCATCGGGCAGCAGTGCGGCGATTTCATCGACCATGGACTTCAAAACATCCATATACTGCTGTGCAGACTTCTGACCGAGACCAGGAGTCAAGTCGCTCATGGCGCCGGTGGACATCTGCTCTTCGATGTCATAGCTGAAGGGGAGATAATAGGGTACCTCGCCGATAATCTGTTCGATTTCGGATAGAGGTGCATTGGAACGGGTCTTGTTGAAGACGCGAATGGTATGAGCCTCGTTTGCCTTCCAGGACTCTTCCATCATGCGGATGTTGCTGTCATACCATGACAAGCCCTTAATGTCGGGGGTCACAGCAATCAAACGAACATCTGCGGAGCTCATAACTTCGAACGACAGAATGTCGTTGATGAAGCCTGTTTGCACGTCAACGACGATGACATCAGCCATCTCGTCTAAGCAAGCGAGCAACTGTGCTGCGGTATCAGGACGACGGGGCATAGCGTTAGCGGAGAAATCTCTGGCGTAGCCAAGTACGCCGAGATTCTCGCTGATGATATGCATTTTATCTGCGGTCTGCTCAATGTCGACATTGTTGTCGAGGAGCACGGCCAAGGAAGTATGGTTGAACATTTCCTTCTTGGGGTACCACACATTGAACTGAGGTGAGATGAAGTCCGTGTCAATGAGGACAGTATTCTTCTTGCGGTTAGCAAACATGGTGGCAATTTTCACTGCCAGAGTGGACTTGCCGGAGCCACTATTTCCGCAAACAGCGATAATCATACTCTACCTCCTTATGCTGCGTTCTGAGTTTCGTCAGGCTGGGTAGTCTCGGTACCGGGCTCGGTACCGGCGTTGTCATCGGGTTGGGTGTCGGGAGTTGTTTCAGGCTGGGTAGCGTCGGGAGTTTCCTCACCGGCGCCAGCCTCAGTTTCGGGCTCAGTGACATCGATGTCGGGTCTGCCAGCCTGCTGCATGATAGCCTGAGCGCGGTCGCCCCACAGCAAATCGTTAACAGCATCGAAGCCGGAGACAATCTGGTCCTGGGTCTCGTTGACCTGCTTGATGAATACCTGACCCTCGTCAATGAGTTTCTGCAGGAGTTCAGCCTGTTCCTTGGTCAGGTTCAGACCAACGTAAGTAGCCTTACGCTCCTCGGGCTCTTGACCCTCGGGAGTCTCAACTTCGAGGTTCATGTTGACCTTATTCTGGTCATAGATGTTGAGAACGGTGACGTACTTCAGAGTGCCGGGGTATTCCAGAGCGGTAGCATCGCCATTAGCAACAGCAGCAGCGAAGCGAACGGTGGAGTTAACCTTGGGCAGGAAGTTGCCGGCAGTCAAGTCTTCCAGAGAGAAGAGAACTTCCTCACGACCTGCGCCGTAGAGACCGCTTTCAACGATTTCATCCTGGAGTTCGAGCAGAGCCTTAGCCTTGCCAGCGTCACCAGAGGAAACCAGAGACCAGTAGTAGTTGCCGCTCTGAGCAGCTTCGACCAGCTGCAGAGCCTGTACGCCAGAGCGTACCTTTACGACGTAAACAATACCGGGAGTGCCATTTGCATCAGCATCATTGCGGTCACCGTCGATAACCTTGAAGATTTCGACATACTGCAGGTATGGATAAACGTCTGCGTAGGAACCGGAGGTGTGACCAATAGGCACGTGGATGTTTGCCGCATCGAAGTAGATATCAGAATCGGTATAGTCATAGGTGACCATCTTGTAGAATCTGATAATATCACCAGCCTGAGGCATGTAACCGATGTTGCTCTGCATGGACTGAATGTTAATAGCAATCAGTTCGTAGCCAGCGGGAACGGTGTCGTTGTAAATCAGGTTGGTTGCAGAGAAGTCTGCGCGGGAAGGATATTTGCCTGCGTAGATATCGCGGGCGGTGTATGCATTCTTCAGAACTGCGGTTGCCTGAGCGGCGGGAATGCCGGATGCATACAGCGAGGGGTCATTCGTGGTATAACTACCGAAGTATGTACTGATGTTTTCTTCGGTAATCTGCACACCTGCGGGTACATCTACCTTGGCGTACAGAATTTCGTATGTGGTCTCCTGACCGGAGAGCACGGGTACCAAAAGGACAGCCGTAAGAATAGCGGCAACAATCAGCAGAACGCCAATAATAGCGCGGACCTTAGAGAAGGTCTCTTTGCCGGTGGTTCTCTTTTCTTTGGAGGGCTTATCCTTCTTAACGGGTTTCTTGCCGCCGGGAGCCTCAGTGACCACCGCTTCGTCAAGAACAGGGTTTGCTAAATCTTGCTGATTCAGCATTTCGTTGTTATCAGACATGATGCTTCTCCTTTACATTGAAAATTAAATGAAAAATGCAATCCACTTGTAGGCGAGCGTAATCAGATATCCAATTCCGATAAACACCATCAAGGGGACGGATGCGATGTGCTTATGATGTCTCACTTTTTCATAGACAACATAGATGATAGCGGATGCGAAATGACCAACTACCATGATAATTGAGGGAATGAGTCCCAAATAGAATGCCATGATAGAGGACACCTTTGTGTCAGCGCCGCCGATACCGGTCTTAAAGACCAGAACCAGGGTGATGTAAATTGTGAACATCAAAATGCCAGACACGAGGAGTTCCCATGCATCCCAAGGAGTCACGAGCTCCGGTAAATTTCCCCAGTATGCAGTATAGAGCATGAAAAGGAAATGCGCTGTGGCTGTTCCAAGTAGTGCCCACTGAATGCTTGGTCTCACGATGCGGGTTTTGCCGTCATCGAATGCGGCGAAGGCAATCAGCGCTGCGATAATCAAGTCGAAAATCACAGAAATAATGAGGTATAAAGTTTCAGTCATGTTAGGTTAAGTTCCTTTCTTAGGTGGCTGTGAAGAACAACTGGAACGACTCCACAACCTGCATGATGATGGGGAAGAACAATGCGAGTGCAACAGCTGAATACATCAGCATCTTGGGCAGACGCATTTTCTCGGGGATGCGCTTGACGTTTTGCTTCAACATGGTCATTTCGAAGGCGTTGAAGTCTCTTTCGAGCATGGCGAAGTAGACTCGCACGTCGTCACCGTTATTTGCATTAATCAGACCTCTAACAACTCTCTTAAGACGGTCGCTGTTAATACGCTGGTCCCAACGTGCCATAGCGCCAGCAAAGTTCGAAGTCTTTGCGTCAGCGATGGTTTGCTCCAATTCTGTTGTGAATGTTTCATCACGAGGAGTGTATCTCTCTAAAATAGACAGAATCGAGCTGTTTTGCTTTTGAAGGGCGGTATTCATGAAGGATACGAAACGAGGAAGTTCCTTGTCGACGCCTTCAACAACCTTAGTACGGTCGTTCATTAGAGCTCTCTTCAACCAGAAGAAATAGAACAGACCGAGACACATACCACCAACACCGAAAATGTTGAATAGGCTGACAGAGAAAATCAAGCCAATCAGCAGGAAGATTAAGCCGATGCCTACGAAAATACCGCCTGATACATAGCACAGTGCTTTGTACTCTTCGGGAGTCATAGGATTGCCGGTTACCTGCAATGCTTGCAGCATTTCAGAGCGTTCAATATCGGTGAGGTGAATATGCTTGGAAAGTTTTTGTGCTAACTCAACCAAGCTGCCTTCATATGTCGTGGTTGCGAGCTTGGTCTTGCCACGCTTATTGAAGGACTTGACGTTCTTCTTTACCCTTTTGCTTGCGCCGGGCAAGAAGGCTGAAAGCAGAATCCATACGCCCACGAGGAAAACCAGGGCGAAGAAGATGATAACGACTTTGACGGGGGTGTCAAACGTATAGTTCGTATTGAAATAATTCATATGGCGCCTCCTTAACGGTCGTAGTCAACAGGCTGCAGGATACCAATCATCTTCACGATGGAGAAGAACAGAACAATCAGCGTATAGCCGACGACGAACTTTCCGGGGAAGGTGTTGTAGTATGCGAACCATTCTGCATTGAGGAAGTATACCAGCGGGTAACAGAACAGCATGAAAATCATCATGATGACGTACTCTGCAAGGGAGCCAAGTACTTCTGCGTCAATCTCGTCCTGAACAATCTTGACGTTAGTGTACTTTTCACAAATGGGAAGTAGAGCTTCCTTCATTTCGGAGTTGTCCAGAGTTTTCAGTACGATTTCGCACCATTCTCTAAACAAGGAGTTGTCGATGCTGTCACGTAAGTTACGTACACAGTTTTTGACGCTGGCGTTAACCTTACATTCATCAAGGAACTTCTGGAACTTCGGGCGTACGATGGGAGAAATCTGGTCGATATTCTCTTCAACTGCCTGAATAAAGCTGTTGCAACGAATGTAAGACACTGTGATGAGGGATGTAGTGGACTCTAACTGTGCCGTCATGTACTTGCGGTACTTATTACGATACAGTTTTAGTCTCCACAGAGGAATCATGAAGAACATGACACCCAGAACAGCCGTAGCAATAACGCTTCTCAGTACCAGACCGATGAGAGCGCCGGCTGCGGTGAAGATGACGCACTGTAAGCAAACTTTGGCGAATTCGGCGCTACGTCCTGTTTCGTCCAGAATTTTCTTGGCGTCATTGACCTCTTCAACCATGATGAAGTCTTTTTTACCTGAATAGTAACTAACGGTTGAAGATAGGCTTCGTTTGCCATCTGGTGTTTTACTCTTTTCGATAGCTTTACGGCGGCGATAGTCGCGAATCGGCGCGAAAATATCGAAAGTTAGAGCGATACCAACACAGAGGAAAACGAGGGCAAGAATTAGTAATGTAATCTGCACGATGTGTCTCCTTCCGCGTTATTTTATGTACATACAGCGACGGGTGTCACTTCCAGTACATTTTGAACTTTTTGCGTTGTTTCATCAACAAGGGCTTCGATGGTCTCCAACGCGGCGAGTTTCTTACGCAAACGCTTTTTCAAGGTGGCACAAGATTCATAAAGCTTTCGTGCAAGGTCTTGCAGTGTGGAGTCCTCACAGGTTTTCTGGATTTGCCATATGGCAGTCTGCAACTGTCCAACCTGTGCGATAATGTCGTCATAAATCTGCATTGGAGAAATATCTCCGGTTGCATATGACGCATAACAAACAACAATTGCAGTTTGGGTGGCGATTTCATACGAAACAGCCTTTGCGTTCGGCTCGTTTTTAAGCTCTTTCAGAAATTCATCTGATTTTGTCTTAATAGCGCAAGCTTGACGCCAAACAACTTCGTTTAATGTCATATTAGTTGACCTCTCCTTCTCTTGCCAAAATAATAATGACAGTTATGTGGATTTCGGGCTTAACGTGCTGCCTTAAAGGACAGGATGCTGTAGTAGTGGTAATTGTCGACACTCTTACCGAACGTATATGTACCGTATTCAATGTCAACTGTTACCTGGAAGGTAATCATTAGCAGTGCGGATTTCTTTTCCTCTTCACTCTCATTGGAGTATTCGGGGTGTTCCACATAATAATCCATCAAGCCTTCTGCTAACAGAATATCCTTCTCGCAAACAAGATTATCGCCGTTTAGGTCAACCTGTTCCTTTGTGAGGTTTTTGGGGTTGTCGGGGTAGGTTTCAATGTATTCGATAATCAGGTCTACGTCAGTCTGATTCACATTGCCGTCTCGGTCAACGTCGCCGATTTTGTACGACTTTCCGTCGTCCAGTGAGTTAACCTGTGGAATGTATGTAAATTCAAAATTGTCAATGCGATATGCTAACTTATTTCTGGCGTCTAATTTGTAGATGAACGGTTTAAGACCATCGCCATTATAAGTTGCATTAAGGTGTGTTGCCATCATTCTCATTACGTCTGCGTTGGTTAAATCCGTGAATGAGTAGTTGGTTGCGCCGTCCGTAATTTTGTCATATGCGGTTTCGCGCACATCGGCAAATACGTCCATAGCTGCCTGGTCAACATCATCACGAATGTCGCGCATATCAACAGCAGTGTACATAATGGTGAAAAGAGCACCGAAAATCAATAGAAATGCAACAGTCATGAACAGAAACCATGTGTATCCGTCTCCGCTATTGCTTTTCAGATGGTCTTTTGCGAATGTAGCATTGTCTTGTACGTGGGCTTTGATTAAGGAAAATACTTTTTTCATAAGAGTACCTCCTTAGGGGTTGGGCTTGTAATTTGGGTCTTTTTCTGGTTCGAAGTCATCAATGTTCGTATCTTCCAACTTGTAGTATACGTTACTGGTAGCAGCTTTTAAGATGTTGATTTCGGTTTCAATTGGGAAGGCTGCGATGCTGACAGCTACATACTTATCGCAGTGATAGTATACATATACGGTATTGTTTAACTGTACGTAACCCTTATCTGGGTCATCATCGATAAATGTGCCGTAATATGTGACGTATCCACCGAGCTTATCGGTAATGCGCTTTTCAATAGCCTCGATAGCGTCCGTCTGTGTACAACCGGAGTTTTCGACCTGACGGACGATATCGTTCAGCTGCTCATCGAGCCACAGTTTCGTATTTACACTGGAAGCAACGCTAATGATGATGACACTCACGAGCAACATAATGGTGGTGCAAATCAACATTTCAATGTAGATGTCACCACGGTGGTTGTCTTTCAGATGGTTTTTCAATCTCTGAAACATTGCGTTATCCTCCTTTGGAATTAAATGATAAATGCTTCTTCACTGCCGGCAAACTGAATGCTGACACTTTCAAAACGGTCGCTTACGCGAAGAACAATGATGCCTTTCATATGTTCGCCGGGGGCAACATTGCCAACCGGGTACTTCATGTGTAATACATCTTCGGACAGCATCAACGGTAGTTTGCGGAATTCTTCCATCGTGTTCTCTTTATTGGGGGCGGTGGAAGTGCAGGTTACGTTCAGTCCGTCGAAATACTGAACGATTTGCGTATCTTGTGTGATATCGAATGTTGCCACAAGGATGGTTTGGTTTTCATCGGCAGACAAGGAGCCAAGTTTATTGTAATACTTGACATCTTCCAATGTGACCAAGAAATTGCCAATTTCCATAGTTACGCCCATTTCGGTGCGGTCTACTGCGGAAACATTCTCGAACAGTCGTGCTTGTGCATCAAAATCGTCACGGTCTACCAAAAGGTAATCCAGACGCTGATTGGTTGCGAACTGTGAGGATGCGGTTGAATCACCACCACACACCCAAGGCTTAACATCTGTACCACCCAGCATATCGTTACCAACGGTAATGATGTCAGCGGGAATCCAGATGATAGACAGTCTTTCGCAGTTGGTGAATGTGCCGTCTTCGATTGCTCTTCCGGTTTCATCTGTGATGGTGGTGTTATCATCCAACATATCAACGGATTCGATGACTACTTTTGTTAAGGATGTGCAACCATCAAATGTGCTTGCATATAGCTTCGAAACGCGAGGGGGAATGATGATATTGGTTAACGCGGTGCATCCTTGAAATGCTGCTGCACCAATCTCATTGACAGTACTGGACATGGTGACATGCAACAAGGCTGTGCAACCCTCAAAGGCGTTATTATTGATGCGCAATACGTTATTGCCGATGGTTAAATGCTTCATGGTGGTGTTGCCCTTGAAGGATTCCTTATCGATGCTAATAACTGGCTTACCCTTATATGTATCGGGAATAACAATGGTTTCAGCGTCGGAAATGCATTCAATGACTTCCACATAGTTATCATATAATGCGTAGCGCAAATGCTCATCAGTTTCCGGGTGCAAGTGGATGCTATTTGCCTGGAAGTCAGCAAATGTTCCGTACATCAATCCATTGGGATGGACGACAACTTCTTCTTCGGCGCAGCCGGCAAGACAGCCGACCATCATGAGCAGTGTAAGTGCGAGACAAAGAATTTTCTTACCCATTTGAATCTCCTTTCTGATTATTTTCGGGCCAGGATTCAATTTTTACGCGAATGCACGGTTCATCGTGAAAACCCATAAAAATGCCCTTGACGTATTTTGGGGAATCGTCCTTGATAACGGTTCCTTTTAGCGCATCTTCAATCATCTTCACCATTGCTGCATGGTTAGAGCAATCAAGCGAATCATTGAAGTAGCAGGAAATCATTACAGGGTCTTGCGCCATTTCAACCCTTTCTGTCTTTTTGAGACGGCACATGGCTTCCAGCACTAATAGGTGCCAAAAGTCAGCATCCTTTTTGCGCACACTCCAGTGCTTTCCGGCGTAATACGCGTTCAAGGAATACTGTTTGTTCCAAGCGCTTTTTCCTGCTTTGTTATTGGGGTATTGGATATCAAAAGTGAGATAGTATTTTTGAGGTGTGTGTTTAATCTCCATAAGTTGGGACTCCCAGTTTTTCAAGTTGTGCAAGTAATTCAATGGGGTCTTTTGCGCCATATTTACTATTGAGCGAATCTGTCTTGTAAATCAGTACGCCAGAACCAGTACCATTTAATAAGTCATCCGTTGTGGATTGCTGTAACTGCATGTTCATGGAATTGTACTTGTTTTGCAAGGCAATATGAATATCTTCGTCGTATGTATAGAATGTGACGGTATATTTAGTGGCTGCCGCTCCGGTAAATTCAAACACATGTACAGCCTTGTACAAATCGTTGGTTTCGGTTAACGTGAGTTGGCTGGCGGTATAAGTTGCGACATACGGGAAATCATTAGTTTCATAACCAACACCTTTGGCATTTTTCACATTCGTCAGCATTGAACCGACAAAATCTTCCATTGTCAGATAATTATAAATCGTCGGGTCGATTTTGTCAACCTCTGCGCGAGATACTTCGAGAGAAATTTTGCCAAATGCACTTCCGTCTTCTGCGCAGAAAGTAATGATGTGCTGGAATGATTCGGATTCGTCGTCAGCGTTGTATGATACATTTTCCAGGATATAAGAACCTTGTAGGTTCATGAGGTTTTGCAGGGCTGTTAACTCTTGGACCATCAGGTCGTTAAAGTGCGTGCCATTGGAGATATAATCTCCTGTCACCTTTTCGGTATCAATGTCAATCTTATCCTGATAGTAACCCATTGTGGTTTCGAAGTTTTCAAATGCTGTACCTGTGACAGTTTTGATGTTGGCGTCAATCTTTTCGCCACGTGCCGCAGCAACAGCTGCGTTTTTGTCCAATAGGGATTGCATCAGTGTGTGCAGGGTGTCACCGCTGTAAGTGAGGTTATAGTGGTGGTCGCCTTTACCGTTTTCCGCTGCTGTTCTGGTGGTTGCCCAATCAGCAAACACCTCTGTTTTGAGGGAATTGCCAAATTCCTTCATCAAAGCTTGACCGTTATCAATGGTTAGATAACGATTTTGCATGGCGGAGGTGTCAGTCCATGTGAAGCCAATCTCGGATTCTGCGGCACTCATTGCGCCGTTCATGTTGACATACAGTTTTCCGCCGTTCACAAGGAACATGTTTTTGTGATTGCTTTTCAGACCGTTACGGGAAACAGTTAGGGATGACATAATAGACCCATCGGAAATACGGCCACTGAACGTATAGGTATACTTCTCGCCCTGATTGATAGTAAGGGTGAAGTTCTTGGTCGTCTCTCCAGCTGGGTCTAACATAGCGTATCCCTTTTGAAGCATTTCGTCAACAGTTAAATCCGGAGTGCTTGAGCATGCTGTAAGTCCGAACAGCGTTACCACTACAAGAAGCAGTGATACAATTTTCGTCATTTTCTTCATGCGTTTCTCTCCTTATGAGTATTTTTCAGCTTATGAGCTTCACGTTAATTATGACAGAGGTTATCTTCGTTGGTGCATAAGATTGATGCATCACTTCTCTATTATTTTTAACGGTCCTATATATGAGGGGAATACTTTAGAATGGAACCCATATTTTAGACTGTAACCCTAATAAGAGTTCCTTTTAAGCTTAATACGTATATATGAATTTCAAATATATGTATTACGTTTGATTGTATTACATACTTAAGTAAGGTATTTTTAAACGCGCGTGCGCGCGTGTTGGAAAATTTTTTGAAAAAGTATTGACAAACACACACTTTTGATGTATAATGTTGACATACACCAGGCGAATCATGGCTGTGCACTGATTTTTGGCGCTATGTCATAATTATCCTGGCGCAAAATTAGAAAGCGAGGGTTTAGCATGGAAAAATGCGGTGTATTTCACAGTTACGCATACCAGGCTGACGACGGAAGCGGTTATTGCATTATCCGCGTCCGCATTGCACCAGGCAAATATATGCTGTGTGAACCTCGTGGTGGAGTGGTATTGCCGCAGAATTTGACTTACGGCACTCCCCTCTCGTGTGATGGGTATATTGACCCTAAGCGAAAATATCAGCCTCCGTATACATATGATAAATGCTTTATGTGTAACTCGATGGTACAGACTATGCCGAATGACATTGCGAGTGCCGTGGATTTTGTAGAGCATATGGGTATTCGTGGCATTGCTGCCGCCAATGCTCGTCATATTGTAGACTTGACTGGTCCGGACATGCACGACTATTTTTGGCATAATCCTGATGCGCAGGATTTTGCATCTAAAATTGCTTCGTTGCGTTTGCCGGCGGCTGAGGCTTTTATTCGTCGCATCATGACAACCACGACTCAACAGCAAATGTTGAACCGATTTGGTGCGCACGGTGCTACGTATACCGATGTGTTTCAAATGTATCAGTTCATTGTGAAAGACATGGGACGCGAGTGCACAATGGATGAGGTTATTACGACCTTGAAACCTCACATGATTAACGCACAAGGTCAAATTCCTCGCGGTTTATATTATTACGGCGCAAAAGCTGGTATGGAATTTGATACCATTGACGCTATTGGCAAGTCTCTTGGATATCGCGCATATAATTCTGAACGACTGGTTTCGCTCATGATGAAGGTTATGAGTAGCTTTTCGCAGAATGGACACGTATGGTCTTCCTTGAACGATGTGTACAAGATGTGTAAAACATTGGTGTCAACTACCGCATTTGCCAGAACTCCCATTTCTAAGTGGGCGTTGTACTCCGCCGCAAAAATGAGCCGCGGACTCTTCGTTGTGGAAGGAAACGGAGACCGTATTTATTTAGAATCTTCCTGGTTTGACGAAAGGGCTGTTGTTAGTCATCTTCGGAGAATTCAGGGTACCCAACGGGTTCTGCCATTTTACGAAACGATTGTGGATGAAATTGAGAGTGAACGAGGTGTTACTTTCTCTGCAGCGCAGCGAAAGTGCTTCGACTTCTTGAAGAAATCCGGCATCCATATTGTGACTGGTGGTGCTGGTACCGGTAAAACAACTACGATTAGTGGTTTACTGTCTGCCTACACCAAACTCAATCCCTCTGCGCAGGTTGCGTTGTGCGCTCCTACAGGACGCGCTGCACAGCGCATGACGGAATTGTGTGGTGCATTTGGTGAGAATGTGCGAGCGTACACCATTCACAAACTTTTGGACTTCGCTCCGTTTGATGGCGAGACGCTCCCCAATTACAATGAACAGAATCCGTTGAGTGCAGATTTGTTAATTGTGGATGAGATGTCGATGGTAGACTTGCATCTGTTTGCGGTGCTCGTTCAGGCTATCAAAGACGGAGCGTCTGTTATTTTATGTGGTGACGTATGTCAGCTTTCTTCTGTTGGCTCTGGTCAGGTCTTCGGAGACTTGATTGATAGTAAGCAGTTTATGACCGTTCGCCTCACCATCAACTACCGCCAGATGAATGCTGGCGTCAGCAATAACAATATCATCGAAAATGCTAACCGCATTAACGAAGGTAAGTGGAATCTGAAAGCTGGTTCTGATTTTGAGATTATTACTTGTCGAGATGATGAGGATATGCAGCGAATTGTTATTGACCTGGCAAGCAGGAATCCCAGCAGCACTGTGTTAACCACTGTGCGTGATAATTTTGCTGGAGTTGATTTCCTGAATGCGGCTTTACAGCCGATGATGAATGTTATTGGCGGAAATGCTGTTACATATGGCAAGCGCAATCAATACACCTTGCAGGAAAATGACCGCATCTTGATGGTTCGTAATGACTATGAAGTTGGTTATGTCAATGGTGACGTTGGCACAATCGTTTCAGTTGATGAAGTTGGCGGTATTATTACTGTTGACTTGGGTGGTGTTGAAAAGGAAATTGAAGCTACTAATTGGGGTGACATTTCCCTGGCTTACGCCATGACTATTCACAAGTCGCAGGGTTCTGAATATGACTCTGTTATTATTGCACTCCCCTCTTCTGCAACTAATATGTGGCTCCGTAATTTACTTTACACCGCGATTACTCGCGCAAAGAAGCATGTGACAATCGTTTGTCAGCCGGATGCCATCGAAGTTGCTGCTCAGAACACAAAGACTTCCGACCGAAGAACTACACTCAAAGAACTGCTTTGTGCATAAGGAGACTATTATGATTGAATCTTTATACGCGCCTTTCCAGAAGTGGACCGAGACTGGTACGCTCTGGATTTACAGTGACCCTCATTTCGCAGACCCCGAAATGATTCACTTGCGCAAGAATTATATCGGCGATGATGAGCAGATTGCTCGTATTAACGCCAAAGTGGGTCGTAAGGATACGATTATCTTCCTCGGCGACATTGGCGATGAGGAAAAAATTCGTAAAATCCGTGGCTATAAGGTTCTGATTATGGGTAACCATGATAAGGGCGCCACCAAATACGAAGAGCTGTTTGATGAGGTATATTCCGGTCCTTTGTTTATTGGTGAAAAGCTCTTGTTGTCTCACGAGCCCATTTCTCTGCCTTTTGCATATAACATTCATGGACATGACCATTCTAACTGGGATGCTGGCATGCAGCATCACATGAACGTTTGTGCTGAGCATATCGAGTATACTCCTGTGAACTTAACTCGTCTGCTGAAACGCGGTTTGCTTAGCAAGGTGGAATCTATCCACCGTGTTACGATTGACGGCGCAACCAGCCGTAAGAAAGCAAGGGAGGCTAAGCATGGCAAACGGACGTAATCCACAAGTCAGTATTCCTGACGATATTTCTTGTATCCGTATGACGGAGCAAGAGAAAGCCGCGTTTGACGCGATTTTGCCGCTATTAGATTACGAATGTGGCGAAGATGGTTGGGTCCCTACAGTGAGGGAAATTGACGAGAAGCTGATTGGTCGCTATCAGGCTAAGGTGCGTGAAAAAATGATGATTGCACTTTCTCCCGCACCGGACCGCAAGAAGATGACCGAATGTGACGCTGAACTCAAAAATATGTGGAAGTTCATGTACTGGATTGTGGAGACATGCCTGGACATGGAATCTGAAGCATATGTCAAGCTGGCACAGTTTGTGGACAGCAAAATTAAAATTGTGAGGTAAATCGATGAAGAGTTTGATTATTGCGGAGAAGCCTTCTTTGGCGCGCAATATTTGTGCTGCCATTACTCCTACTCCCAAGTGGGTGGCTGGTTCTGCGAAAAACACCGGATATTACGAAAACGATGATTATATCGTTGCGTATGCGTTCGGACACCTGTTGCAGCTGAATGACGCTGAGGATTACAATGCTGATTGGAAGTCCTGGAGTGTGGATACGCTGCCGATTATTCCCACCGAATTTATGTACAAGAACAGCGGTGACGCTGGTGCGAAGGCGCAGCTGACGCTGCTGAAAAAAGCAATTGCTCGCAAGGATGTGGACAAGGTTATCAATGCAGGTGACTCGGACCGCGAAGGTGAAATTATTGTTCGTAATATTTTACATTACGCCGGTTGCAGTAAGCCTGTATATCGACTGTGGATGCCTGACCAGACACCCAAGACCATCAAGGCTGAATTGGCAGCAATGAAGCTGGATAGCGTATACGACAATCTGGCTGAGGAAGGTTACGCTCGTACTTTCATTGACTGGCTGTATGGCATTAACCTGACAAGACTGGCTACCAAAAAGGCTGGCACTCTATTGCGTGTTGGTCGTGTCACTTCCCCCATTGTTGTGGCAATCTGTGAGCGCGAACGTGCTATTCGTAATTTCGTGCCTGTGAAGTACTACGTGGGTACACATGAAGAGCAAGACCTGAAGTTGGTTAGCAAAATCAAGCACGACAAGCAGACTGATGCTGATGCAATGTGCAAGCGCTATAACGGTTTGCCAACTGTTGTGGAAGATGTGATTGGCTCTCGCAAAATCTTCCCTCGTCCGAAACTGTTTGCACTATCTGATTTGCAGGGTGCAGCCGGTCGTGCATTCAAGTTCACACCCAAGAAGACGCTGGATGTATTGCAGAAGTTGTATGAAGATGGATACTGCTCCTATCCTCGTACCAATTCCCGCTACATGGCTGAAAATGAAAAGCAGAAGGCTGCTGACATTATTGATGCTATTCAGAAGGCTATGGGTGTTACTGGAATTGCATTCCGCAATACCAAGGATATCTTTGATGACTCTAAGATTGAGTCTCACTCGGCAATTACGCCTACTTACAAAATCCCCAATTTGGCTGCTTTGACTCCTGACCAGCAAAACCTATATAAGATGATTCTAAATCGCTTTATGGCGGCGTTCTGTGTTGAGGATTATGCAGCAGACCGTACGGAGATGATTATTAGTAATGGTGAAGAGTCGTTCAAATTGACCGGCGATGTCATTATTACTAAGGGATATACCGTATTTGAGCCCGCAAACAAGAAAGAAGCTACATTACCCAACTTGAAGAAGGGTGATAAGATTACTCCGAAGTTCAAGCCTGTGGAGAAGGAAACGACTCCTCCTGACCACTACAACGCTGATTCTTTGAATGCTTATTTGAAGAATCCTTATTCCAAGGATGAAAAGCAGAATTTGTCCGATGAAGACGAAGAGGCTGCTGAGGTTATCAGTGAAGTTGAGTTAGGCACGGAAGCAACTCGCGCTGGCTTGATTGATGGAGCAATTAAGAGTGGTTACATCACTTTGCAAAAGAACAAGTATGGTATTACCGATGAGGGTGAGTACTACGTTGACTCGCTTGGTAGACTTGGCATTGATATGACGAAGTCTCGCACCCTGAATTTGAGTAAATCTTTGAAGGCTGTGTACAAGGGTCAAAAATCCGTGGATGCAGTTGTTCAGGATGCCGCTGCTGACCTGACCGAAATCGTACTGTTTGGTGCGAAGCAGGCTGATGGCGCGGCTGCCAATACCAAGAAAGGAGAAAACGGCATGGAGCAGAAAGTGTTGTGCAAGTGCCCGGTATGCGGCAAGAGCATTGTGGAAACTCCCAAGGCTTGGAGCTGTGAAGACCGCGCTTGCGGATGCGTCATCTTTAAGGAGGACAACTTCTTCGCTCGTCAGAAGAAAAAGATGACTGCAACCCTGGCTAAGTCCTTGTTCACTAAGGGCTACGCCGATGTTGAAGGTTTGGTGTCTGCCAGAACCGGTAAGGCATACAACGCCAGAGTGAAGGTATCCTTTGACCAGGTGCCTCGCTACCCCAAGTATGAACTGAGTTTCGAGGATTTTAAGAAGAAGTAATCTGCAAATTTGTAACAATTTGTAACCATTCTGTCTTAATTAACTTGAGTGGCGCAGTAAGCGCTGCCGTACAAACGAGGTAACATCAACAAAAGATGCCTCCGCCATTACTGACGGAGGCATTTCTTTTTGCACAAGGAGGAAACATAATGCGAAAAGCAAGCTCGTACATTCGTATCATCGCACTAATGCTACTCATGGTAACGCTGTTCAGCGTAACAGCATTTGCCCAAGAGGATAATGTTGGCAAACCTAAGGTTGACGGTACTGGAATTGTGTTAGATGATATCCCTTCCCCTACTGAGGAAGAGGAAGAAGTGTTAGAGGGCATTGTACTGGATGCCAGTGGCAGACTTTGGTACATGCCAGAACAAATTCCTTTGACGTTCTTAACAGACGAAGAGGAGCAAATGATTTTCAAGTGTAAGTTATATACCGAAACTGACAAAACGCTTGAAGATACGCGCAAAAATTCAGAAATCGTTTGGGATTATTGGTATTACAAAACAGGTAACGCCAAAGGTGTTGCTGGTTTGATGGGTAATATCAATGCGGAAAGTGGATTCCGAGCAAATAATTTGCAAGGTAGTTATGAGCGTGGCTTGGGTATGAGTGATGAGACATATACCGCCGCGGTTGATAACGGTACATACCAGAACTTTGTGAAAGATAGCGCCGGATATGGACTCGTCCAATGGACCTATTGGACGTTGAAGCGTGATATGTTGGCTTATGCACAGAGTACAAATCAGTCCATTGGTGATATTTATATGCAGTTGGATTTCTTGTATTTCCAATTTGAGAATAAGTACACTGGTTGTATGAATGTAATTTGTAACGCTCGCACCATCAAGCAATCTTCAAATTATATTCTTCTGAATTTTGAGAGACCTGCTGACCAAAGTGAAGCAGCTCAAAACCGTCGTGCAAACGGCGGTGAAAACTTCTATTACGCGTGCATTGACCGTTGCGAAATGCTGCGTACCATGAAGAAAGATATTGAGACTCAATTGCAAAAGGCGGAAGACCGCCTGGCGTTGTTGGATGTAAACTATAATATTACCTCGTTGTGGTCTAATTTCCTTACTGGTTTCTATACAGAAGCCAAGGCAATGCCGAATAACCAGCTTAGTAATGCTTGGGATGAGTTCTTAGTACCATAAGCAGACTGGGTGGCTTCACGCCACCCTTTTCTTATTTTAAACAAAAGTAAGCCCCGCTGAGAATCAGCGGGGCTTTGTGGTTACTTGATACGGAGCGGGCGGGTGCCGGCTTCCTTTCTCCACTTGGGAAGATTCTGATGTGCCTTAGTGAGCACGTCGGTGATGCGCTGAAGCACAGCGGTAGCTTCGTCTGGCAAGGCCATCTTTGCTGCCTGTGCATATCTACGTTTGGCGTCGAAGACGCAGCAGGAGAGTAATTGCATGGCGGTATTGGCATCTTGCTCGTACAGCTTTTTGAATGCCGCGGTATCATTGATGTCGGCGGCGGCAAACACGCTTTTGGGGATGATGAGCGGGTCGATGCGGTCCTCATCTCTGGTGAAGTCCAACTGTAATCCATAGAAATCCGACAGGAATTTGACAGCGTCCATGAAATTGCAGTTGTTGGTCTCCATGACCAGGTCAATGGCGTTTACAGACTCGTTGCACGCAAAACAGAAGATGTTCTTCTCGAATACGATGCAGCTGCCATAGGACTTGTCATTGTGGTGTGTGCACAGAATGCACATGTTGGCGCCGATAATCTTGTACGGGATGCCGAGCTCTTGCACAAGCTCCTGCATATTTACCGCATCAGAAATGGCGTCATGAATGTCCTGAATGTTCATACTGTTCTCCTTCCTGTTAGTTATTGATGAGTGCGTTCACGAACAGTTCGTATTCTTCGCGCTCGCTGAGATATCTCAGCAGGGACTTTTCGCACAGGGTGCAACCGTGCTGCAGGGCTTCATCAACATCCTTTGCGTCAGACACGACCAGAACGCTGATTTCGGGGGTCTTAAAGCCAGCTTTGATGAGCAGGTCGATAGCACGCAGGGTGTTTTTCTGACCAGCTTCATCATTGTCGTAGCAAAGGACGATATGCTGAGCCTTCTTGCGGATAAGCAGAGCTTGTTCTGCCGTGAGGGATGTGCCGAGACTTGCAACGGGGTAAGCGAAGCCAGAGCTATCCATGCTGAGCACGTCAACATAGCCTTCACACAGGTAGACCTTTTCTGCATCTTCGGGTACGAGGCTGTACCCATAAAGGGATTCGGACTTCTTGTAGGTGGGTCCGTTCGGGCTGTTCATGTACTTAGCCCGGTCATCGACGGTGGTTTTGCGTCCGCCAAAAGCGATGACGCGAGTGCCATCATTGCTCATAATGGGGAAGAGGATGCGTTGCCACCAGCTGACGGGCATCCGACTGAACTGGTTAGGGACATATCCCAGATGCCAATCCATAATGGTGCCCATTTTAATGCCACGTCTCAGACAATAGTCCAGAGAGCCATCAATGTTGTTCAGGAGGTTTTTGTGCGCCTGAGTCATGATTTGCTCGTTCTGCTTGTACAGGAACGTGGACTTGCTTTGCGTGGGCACCGGCTGGTTCTCCCAGTCACGTCCGCAAAAGAAACAGTGGTATCCGTCGTTCATTTTTGCGGAGGGGTGTCCACACATAGGACAGGGTTCGAATTTCACATCCATAGCGAAACTCCTTTCTTTCACTTTCTACTATTTTCTTTGATATGTACCGAGGGGTACTGTATCATAATAATAATGACACACCCATAGATATCGTATCATGTGGCTTGTGATTTGTCAACGGTTTCCATATCGTCAAAATGCTGATTTTTTGACACCTTGTAGGAGACGTTTTAAGCCGCCGTGAGCTTGATATGTGGCGTATGGTGAACTTGTATTGCGGTGGTAATTTCGTGGTTTCTGAGGGCTCTCAGCGGGCTCTGTGGCGCCTTAAAAACAAGCCCATCTGCGTACGCAGATGGGCTTTTGATTGGGTTATTCCTGGAAATTCGGATTTGCAATGATGGTGTAATCGGCAGGTGCAGTATCCTCAATGGAGATGACATGCATTGCCCACTTCCCTATCATTTTGTGTTTCCCGTAGTAATCTCCGCCACCCTTGCCGTTGCCAATGGCTGTCAGCAAGGAAACGGGGTACATGACCCACATTTCACCGGCGGGCTTATCCATGGGGAATGTCTCTTTGGTGGTATGGTTGACCAGCCATTTGCCGTTGTAGTCGAACGGCATATCGGATGCAACGAAATGATACTCCTCAGCATCATCTTTCCAGCATCTATCGTACATCTCTGCTTCCCGTGCATAGTCACCAATCCAGGCGAGCTGAGTGGGATTTTTGTACAGATAGAAAGACATGGCGTCGGTCAGGATGTTGCCGTACCAAGAGTGTTCTGTCAGCTTCAAGCCAACATACCAATCGAAGTTGCGGGTTTCGGTGAAATTGGTGCACTGCAAGGACCATGCGCGCTCCTCAGTCGCGTTTTTGGTGTATGCATGATAATACTGTCCCATGGTTATCCTCCTTAGAATCTGATTTCGAGGGCGGTATATAAACCCGCCTCATTTTTGATACCGTGTACATTGTACGAGCCATCACCGTATCCGGATTCTGTAAAGAACCCTTCTTTGGTAATCATCCAATTCTTATTCAAGAGTTTGTCGCACATTGCGAACCACGCATCGCGGTCGTAATCAGGCTTGTCCTGGAAGAAACCGGCGAGACCTGCATCCACCCCGATAGTGCCGATGATGGGCATATCTCCCCACTCGTTCGGAGCGGGTCTATGCCCTTCAAGGTAAATTCCGCAAACCATTGTACGAGTGCAGCTGTGCCGCTTGCCTTCATGGGTCCACTGGTCGCGTCCACGCCATGCAATACATTCGTAATTGCCGGGTTGTACTTTAATGCCAGTGAGGGTGCACCATGTACCGGCGTCGTAACCAGGGTCTGTGACGGTGACTGGGCGGTCGTCGAACACTCTGCTGCCAACGGTGTAGGGCTTTAATGTCATTTTCTTCATAACATTACCTCCTTACATGTGGCAGTCCACAATTACGAGGACTGTTTCGGGGTCAAATTCTGCGATGAAATTGTTGATGGTTTCATCCCAGTCGCCTTCGGTGCCGTCCTGCTCGTAGTAGCCAGAGGGCAACTCGCCGTCTTCGTCCGGTTCCATTTCGATGCGGGTATCCAGATAAGCATACAGCATTCTGCTGAGGCAATTCTGGATTGTGAAATTCTTGGAAGCCAAGGACTCTTCCAAAGAAACCGTGGGGTCAAACACCTTTCTGCCAAAAGAGTAGATGCCATCTGGTTTAAGCTCCAGATAATATCCCTTTTCATCGACGATTACTTGAGCGTCCCACATCTTAGCGAACTTCTGGTACTTCTCGGTGTGTTCGTCGATGGACTGCTGTACCATAGCGTCGAACTGGATATCCTTGATACGTGCAGCGGATGTCCACTTGTAACCATCCGGCGCAGGGGGCAACTTTCCATCACCACCAGCCCCACATACACCTTCTGCGTAATCTTCGCAATCTGCCTTGACTAACAAGGGTGCTTGCCAACGACCGCCAATGGAATACCAGTCATAGAAGCAATTGGGGTTCGTGAAGTATCCCCACGCCTTCTTTTCCTTGCAGTAATTGGCTCTTTCGTTAGCGTACTTGCGGAAGGTTTTGTAGAACTCTTTTGCAGGGATAGTAACAACCTGCATTTTCTGAGCCTTTGCAGAGAGGAATTCCTGTCCGCTTTCGGTGACTTCGCGTACAACACCGTCTTTGCAAACGCGGAATCCGGGGATATCACGCTTACCGTAATACTTGGTGCCATACTGGATGCATTCGACCATATCAGTCTCGAATTGGGACTTCAGGTCTTCGGTTTCATCCTCAAAGATACAGTATCTGGGGTCGTCAGTATCTTGAGAATAGGGAGTCATAGCTTCGTCAACAGCGGTATCAACCGCGGAGGCGAAAGCGTTGTGGAGGGCAGCGCAGTATTTATCTTCTACCTCCAAAGAAACTTTGCGACTGATATCCTGTGGGTCTGTGCCAGACAGGAGCTCAGTCAAGATTGCGCGGCGCAGTGTTGCGGCCGCTACTTGTTCGTGGTCTTGGTCAGTGACATTGACCTTAACCGGGACTAAAACTGAAAAATGCATTTAGGGGTCTCCTTCCTTCTTTTGTGATATACATTGCTGTATTCACATAAATAATGACCTATTAGCGCATTCCATAGTTTTTGCAAAAAAAAAAACGCCCCGTGTAAACACACGGGGCGAATCGTTTTATAGATTATTCAGTGACATCGGTAACGTCGGTTACGTCTGTCACGTCAGCAGCCTCAGGAAGGCTCTCTGCGGGCGTTTCTGCACCTTCAACGACCTTGGTCTCGTTTACCAGCAAGCCCTTTGCAGGACCCACCAGGGCGCTTACAAGCTCACGAACTTCATCGTTAAAAGGCTTGCCGTTCAGCGCTTCATTTTCGGCGTTCAACGTCTTCATGAGAGCAGGTACGCCGGCCAGGGTATCCAACAGGACATTGCCGGTGCCGCCGATTGCGGCATTACCGGTAGCTCCACCGCCGATATTGACGAACTCAGCGTTCTTGCCGATTTCAGCCATGATTTCAGCGGTCTTGGTGGCGATGACAATGCGGGCTTCCTGCTCAATCTTAATCTTCTCAATTTCGAAGTTAACCTTGTCATTGGAAGCACGAGCTTCTGCCAGTGCGCGTTCACCATCAGCCTGAGCCATCAGGCGAGCACGCTCAGCCTCAGCCTCTGCGAGACCCTGCTGCTTGGTGACCTCAGCCTGGGCAAGACCCTGCTGCTTTTCAACTTCTGCTTGAGCCAAACCGCGCTGACGAACGACTTCTGCCTCGGCAGCACCCTTCTGGCGTTCAACGTCGGCGACAGCCTGACCTTCCTTACGAACCTTTTCGGCAGTAGCGTCGGCGGTAATCTTCATGGCGCGAGATTCGCGTTCTGCGACTTCCACGCCGGCGTCAGCCTGAATCTTACGGGACTGTGCATCTGCGTCGGCAGCAATCAGAGACTCTTCTCTCTCGGTCTGCGCACGAGTCACGCGGACTTCCTTCTCCTTGATTGCGGCGAGGTTTGCCTGCTCCTGGCGGACAACCTCAACTCGACCTTGCTGCTCAGCAACTTCCTGCTGGCGAATAGTCTTCTGGAGTTCACCGGCAACGGCTGCGTCAGCCTGCGCGCGGTCGGTTTCTGCCTTAAATCCTGCTCTTTTCAGGTCGTTATCACGCTGCTTTGCGGCGATTGCCAGCTGCGCATCCAACTCGTTCTGAGCAGCATCCTGCTCGGCTTCTGCTTTCTTCTTACGAACATCGCGGTCAATGTCGGCACGCTTGTTCTCAGCAGCCAGACGCTTGTCTTCCATGTCCAGTGCAGCGATGTTGTCGTAGTAGTGGTTGTTATCGGAAATATCCTGAATGTTCAGGGATACGAGTTCCATACCCATGTTGCGCATCTCGTCTTCGACAGTTTCGCGCACCTTCTGTGCGAACTCCGCCTTGTCACGCAGAACAGCTTCGGGAGTCATGGATGCCACGATGTCACGAACGGCGCCAGTCAGGGTTAGTTTAACGTCGGTAATGATACCATCCTGACCACGTTCCTTAAAGGACATGATTGCCTTCTTCAGGTTTTTCATATCACTTACGTCGGGACGAATCTGTGCAGTCCAGTCTGTAACGATGGGTACGGATGTAATGGTACGAATTTCGTCGCGGTCAGCCTTGACGGTGAGCATGCACAGGTCGAAGTACTGAGCCTTTCGGAAGATAGGGATAACAAAGCTACCGCCGGAGACCTTAATGATAGGCTCCTTACCACCGGTAATAATCAGTGCTTTGTCGATGTCTGCAACCTTATAGATGCTGCAGAAGAAGATGATGAGGGCGACGACTACTGCGACGCCAATGCCAATAGGGATGAGAAGTTCCATTTTGTTTGTTCCTTTCGGTAAATATTTACAAATCAACACTGTTGATATGCTTTTTAGTTTTGACCTGGGGTTCCTTCGACTGTGATGTTTGCTTTAGCTGCGGGGTAGATTTCGATATATCCATCTTTTAAGAATGTGTCTCTTAAGTATTGCACGTAATCTTCGGGGGTTTCGAAGTATTGAAATGTAACGAAATCTGCGTTGTGTGCTATTGTAATGGTTTTGGTATTGGTATCATATGTACATTCCCAAGCTTTCTCTTGTTGTGGATAATATATTGTGTACCATAACTCATCATGCTCTACACTAATAGGCATAGCTTGTTGAACGGCTGACATGTTATCAAAGACAATAATATCACCATTCACAGTTGCTGTGCCATTGACAACGCCTGTCATTGCGTTAAAAATATATTGGTTATTATTCCACGCAATGTATGGCCACCACTGAGAAGCATCTTCCAGTTCGCTGTCCTCGCTTCCATATGCGGTGTTAGTACCCATGACGTAATAATATTTGCCAGATGGGATTTCAAATGGGGTTGGTTCTGTTGGAGTGTTTGTGCTTGGTGGGATTGTTTCATTGGGCGTATTCTCTGCGGGGGGATTGGAGCAACAAAATCCAACAATCAGTAGGGTCATTGCTACAACGAAGGCAATAACACTAATAATGAGCAATGTCTTTTTCATTGTAACCTCCTTAATCTGTGTGACGGTATGTTACTACCTTGTATACAAGGTAGCCAGCACCAATAAAGCATCCAATTCCGCCGGCCAGAATAAGCCAGGTTCCTGTACCTTTGTCGCCGGTATTGAGCTTCATCCAAAACGCAAGCATTGCCATCACGCCTAATGCTGCCAACCAGCCGGCGCTTGACATCTTGGGCGGTCTTTCTTCTGGAAGGCTATTCACATACTCTTCCAATTCTGCTCGGGACATTTTATCTGGGTCAATTTTCTTTGCCATTACTGCAAACCTCCTAATGACAACAGGTCGCGGTATCTTGCTTCGTTACTTGTTGCCATGTAGGTGACCTTAATGTCAGAATGTGCGAAATACTCAGAGCCATCAGGCTTTAAGTAATAAATTGTTGCATCGCTTGTGGCGATGTCTTGTAGAATGTCGACGCCAAACAAGATATGTACCGAAACCTCTTGGGCAGTACTGTTGTTGTTAGCATCGCCGTCTGGATTAACAACGGTGTAGACCAGCGCATTATAATCTGTTTCACCGATGCGCACTGTGGCTCCCATAGCAAGTTCGTTTACGGCTGCACCATTTTCATCTTTAATGATGTAATCCGCAAAAATGGCTTCCCAGTTGTTGATGGTTGTGGTAGTATTGATGGTGTACATACCATTATTGTCGTACATGTGCTCGTGCGGAATGCCATAATTGGTCGCAATATTACGAATATACTGTATGGATGCATGCTGCTTGTTGGTGTTTTTGCGTGTTGCAATCATGACTTGGTTCTGAAACTCTGCCCACAACTCTTCGGTGGCATCTTCTTGGAGTTTTTTATAATTCTCCAAGGAGCGGTATGCATCAACCAGTTCAACCAATGATGCATCGTATTTGTACTCGACATCATTGAATGTGAATGCAATATCTGGCTCCTCTACTGCTGCCAACAAAGATAACAAATTATAAGAGCCATCTTCGTTTGCGTCGTAAGTGAGTAATAGTTCGGTGGGTTTAACATCGGATGGGGGCTCCTGGTTATCTTTGGTTCCAAACCAAATACCCAGCACAACAGCCTCAATAAGGAGCACCGCAATCAGAACCCAGTGAATCGCTTTTAGCTTCACAAGTGTACCTCCTTAATCATCGTATTTACGGGGCACGTCATTCATGCAATTCTCCCAAAAGCGCGCCACCGTTTCCTGCGTTAATCCCAAAGCTCTACGACACTGCTTCTTGGTGCCATCAGGATTTTGGTCGCGCCACAATGCCATAGTAGCTCGAACCATCAGGATATAGTTGATATCGCGCAATTCGCGGCAATCCAAGCGTTCGCCACAGACTTTGCAATATGCTCTGTCTTCGGTGGTTTGAATGGTGCCGATTGGAGTATCGCACTCTGCGAGCCCCTGTTTCATTTCGTATTCTACGCCTCGTTCTTTGCATGTGGGGCAATAAAATTGGAATGTAATTTTGTCCATTTTGAATCTCGCTTTCTAATTGGATTTCGCAATAATTATGACAGAGATTTTCGAAGACTTGTGTATAAAAACGGGGCGCCTGATGGCGCCCCGTTGGGTATTATATTATTCTTCCTCTTCGTCGTTTCTGCGTTTTACAACGATAAAGATGATGATGCCAATGGCGGCAACAGCAACCACGCCGCAAATTACCAGCACCCAAACCAGACCGTTGCCATCATCGGGCTCAACGGGTTCCGTGGGTTCGGTGGGCTTAGGCTCGGTAGGAGCTACGTAATTGGGGTCCTTGGCGTTGCAATTCTTGCAGACACCATCCACATACTCATGCTCAACCTTAGGAATGGCCTGTCCTTCATCAGTGACTTCGCCACAGGTCTTACAGGTCTTTTTGCCAGTGAAGCCTTCTTCGGTGCAGGTGGCTTCCTTTGCGTCAGTGATTTCGACGTTATGCTCACCCTTTGCGACAACTTCGCCCTGCTTTATAACCTTTTTACAGGTCTTGCAGTATTCATCGCCGGTATAACCATCTTCCTTACAGGTGGCTTCCTTTGCATTCTGTAATTCAATGTCGTGACCAAGGGCGTCGACCGCGGTGCCTTTCTTCATGACAGTTTTGCAGGTTTTGCAAATTTCGTCACCGGTGTAGCCCTCTGTTTCACAAGTGGCATCCTTCTTACCAGAAATGGTGGTGCCAGCGGTGTGCTTACAGCCCTTTGCAGGAATGGTTTCGGTTGCAACGGTCACCTTGCAAACAGTGCACTCCTTATGCTTTTTGCCGGCTTCAAGTTCGGTTGCATCCTTGTCGACAATCCAACCAGAAGCGGTGTGCGCTGCCTTATCTTTTACGTCGCCACATACAGAACACTTGTGCCAGTGATTTTTACTGTCAGTGCTCCACTTGGTTTCGTACTTATGACCTGCATCTCGCTTGGCTCCGCATTTATTGCAGTCTGCGTCGCAAGAGTTGGTGTAAGTATGGTCCTTCTTGGCAACCTTTTCGGTCTTGGTAGCTTTACAGTCAGCACATGTGAAGGTCTTTACACCTTCTTTGGCACAGGTGGAATCTTCGGTAATCTTACCGGAATCCCAATTGTGGTTTGCTTTTTCGGAAGCACCACAAGAGCACTTATGTTCGTGCTGAGTATCATTCAGTTTGGTCCATGCGCCGTAGGTGTGTGCCAGCTGTGCAACAGGCTCAGTCTTAGTATGCTTACAGGTGTTGCAGGTAAAAGTTTTCTCACCGGGCTTGGTACAAGTGGCGGGGGTGGTCACCTTACCTGCGTCCCAATCATGTGCCTTCGTCTCAGTGGTGCCGCAAGAGGCGCAAGTGCGCTTATGGTTATTGCCATCAACACTCCAAGAACCAAAGGAGTGTGAAGCACAAATTGCCTTCACGGACTTACTGGCGGTTTCGGTGTACAGGGTTTCGGTGCCATTCTTCGCAACAACGACAATTTTAATTTCCTTGGCATTGGCGCCGGCAGTCGTAGCTTTCAGAGTAACTCTGAAAATGTCACCGGAAATTGCGGTTGCAGAGCCGGGAGCAAAAGCACCCTTATTCTTGGATGTATCATAATTTGCAATCGTGCCCTGCTTCAGCCATTCGCCTTTTTCAATTGTGAAGCCGGCGGGCGCAGTGACGGTCACGCCAATCGAGGATACAGTTGTTTCGGTCATGGAGACCGTCATGGTGACGGTCTCTCCAACCTTAACCTCAGAGGCGGAAACCTTACTGCTTACATGTGCGCCATCAGCAAAGCCGATAGCAAATACGGTGACCATGGCAACAATACACAGTACCATAGCCAGGGTTCTCTTCATATTTTTCATAGCTCAGTCTCCTTTATTAGTTCAGCGGGTAGTCTTCGGGGAAAATTGTGTAATACAGCAGATAAACAGCATCAGCGTCGGTTACGTTGCCGTCGCCATTAAAATCTGCGGGTTGATAAATCGGATAATCTTCTGCAAAGATGGTGTAATACAGCAAATAAACTGCATCGGCATCGGTTACATAACCGTCTTCATTCATATCGCCCTTTACATATTCGCGATATCCGCAAACGCAGGTGCCATTTTCGCACTTGTGGTTTTCCAGGTAAGAATCATCACAGTTTTCGCACTTGACAGTGTGCTGCGTTTCAGAGGTATTAGTGTAAACCGTGTGTTTGTGGGGGAGCTTTTCCAGAATGATGGCTTTTGCGTTGGAAACGGTGTAGGAACCATCCGGATTCTTGACTTGATACTGACCACAGTTGGGGCAGTAGCGATGTGCTACATGTCCTGCTTCTGTGCAAGATGCGGGTTTCTCGTCGTAATATTCCCAAGCAGTATCTTCTGCTCCGTATGTTACGTGCGCCTTGCACTCCATAATGGCATACAAAGTGATTTCATCACGCACGCCGTTCTGGTACTCAGCCAGAGGCTTGTAATAGAAATAGAAATCGTCTGCCGTGATGGACTCGCCTGTGCCGTCAGGTTTGGTATTCAGCTCGCGCAAATTTCTCATACCATCCTGGCTAATGAACGCTGCAGAACTGCACAATACGGTGCCGTAAGTTTCGGATACCCAGTACTGACCATTGGCATGCCATTCTGTCTCATCAGCATATCTACCGGTATATACAGCGCGATTATCGCCGTAGTTAATGGTAATACGGTCTGCCTCTGCGACTTCCAGAGTAATCAGCGTATCACAGGTAGGTTCGAAGGAAGGAATGCCGGCTTCAAACGGGGTGTCGTTGTAGATGCGTGCGTTAATTCCTCGGAAGGGGTTGCGCTGGTCATCCCACTCAACGCCATTGACTTTCAGGGACTTGACGTAGTAGCCCGGTTCGATAGAAATGTAGATATCCTTGGACTCGTATTTTCCAGAATCAAGTGGCTTCATGGAGATTGAAGAGTTATCTTCATTGCCAACGAAGACCATGGATGCGCCTGTGCCAACAACTTCCAGAGAGAAGCTAATTCTATTTGAAGGAATGAGGAATGCGACTTTGCGCTCATTCGATGCAGTTGCCGGCAATAGATGGATGCCCGAGTATGTTTCATAGCTGCATTTCAATGTGAAATCTTCGGCTGCGATATCGGGGTTAAACAAACCATAGCTACGCACAGTGAAGATTGCGTAAGCATCTGCCTCCACAGTTGCGGGCGTTGTACCTTCTTTATCTGTGAACCATCCGTTGAAAGACGCGGATGCGATGTTCCAGTGATATGTACCGCCTGTTGTTGTTCCGATGTTGGTGACAGTGATATGTTCACCAAAATCAAGAGTGTCAACCTCAATGGCGGGGTCGGACATAGGAATGGTGTAAGTGCCATATGCTACGACCTGAGAAGTGCGCCCTGCATCCCATTCGCTTGTTTCTACAGCATACAGTGTGATACAAGGAGTATTTTTAACATTGATGGTGCCGTTGAGTACCTTGCATTCTGCATTATTGACCACATACTGACCAATGGGAGCACCGGTCCAGCCGTCTTCCATTTTTTCGCCGGAATCCACACTGTACAGATATGTCCAGTCGGGGTTAGACTCGGTGATAGTGATGTTGCCGGTATTGGTGGATTTAAACTGAATCCACTGAATGGTGTTACGGTCGGTGGGGGTGACTCGAACATGTGCTGTCATTTTGGTGGCATCGTAAGATGCGGATACATTGCTAATAGGACCGCACAAACATGTGGTGCTGAATGTGCCGGCAGTAGGTGTGAGTTCTGCGACATACAGATACTGATTATCCTTGGCAAAAACTTCATCTGCGCCCACTTTGCGCGCATATACGGTATATGCACCATATGTGTAGGCTGCATATTCAGCTTCTTTGCCTGCGGGAATCTCTGCGGCTGTATTCACAGTGTGATACCATGTTCCATTTACTTTGACCGTGGAGTCTGGTTTGTGAATTTCAGACATTTCATCAGTTGCAAACTGAATGTTGGGAACTGCATCTGAGATTTTCTCGCCAATGGTGGTGTTGTATACGCGCACATCAACGCCGGTATAGGTGACAGTGTCAGCCAAGACGCCAGTGGGGAGCATTCCAACAACCAACAGCACGGCGAGCATAAAGCCCGTGATGCGCTTGAATTGCTTCATACAGAAATACCTCCATATTAAAATCTGTGTTTTTTGTGTTAGGCTTTGCCTAAAGTATGACATTCTATTTCTCTGTTTCGAATGTGTCCTTATTATACCATATTGACTATGATTTGTCAAGACAGAATTAAAAATTTACAAGGAAAATGCCACGACTAATTGTCGTGGCATAGGGGTTAAATGGTTTTGTCTCTGCATACCAGAACGTTATGTGCAATGAGGTCATAGTTTACATCCACGGAACCATCGCTGAGAATAGTTGCTGGGATATCAAAGAAGACTGCGTTGCCATTGTGCGTATTGGTGACTTCTGCCAGCATATAGCCCTCGTCGTCAATATCTTGGTTAATAGAAAGTAGTAACATACCGCAAACGAAACATTCTTCGCGCGCAGCTTTAATGCTGCTAAAGGCTCTTTTTGCGGCTTCTGTACAGGCGATGTTGGTCGGTAATGCATTGGTAATAAGATTGAATTCTTTGGCGACCGCCTGTGCTACCTGGCGCTTGGTTTCGAAATCACAACCGGATGCATCGAATGGAATGGATACCACTCCCCTGTCGCATACGATTTTCTTTCTGTTTAAGCCGAGCGAATCAACCAGAATATCCAGTGAGGTTCCTGGGGCATTCATCACTTCATGCTCAACAATTTCGCTGACTTCTGTGAAAGCGGGTTGTGTTGGCATTTTTATGGGCGCTGATTGCTTTGGTAGCGCCGCGATGGGCTCTGTTGCCTGCGTCGACACATGTTGTGTTACAGGTGTTACCGGTTGCGTTGCGGGTGCTGTCGGTTGTTGCATAGTGGCGCTTTGATAAGATGATAAAGTGTCGCGTTGCTTCGCTAAGCCGTTCTCTTCTCTTTCATTATCTTCACCGCCAAATGCGTTTTTAATTGATGTAAATAGATTTTTGAAAAAAGCCATATGAAAACTCCTTCTTGTAGTCTTATTATTGTAATAAAGACAGTTTTCAATTGTATATTGAAAAGAAAACGCCCCGCATGTGTCAAACACATGCGGGGCTTTGTTGGGTTAGTTCTGAGCCTGAATAACAACCCATACAGTCACGGTATCACCGAGCTGATAGGGCCAGGGCTCTACACACTGGAAACAGAAATCATTGTCCAGCGCAGGTACGCTGATTTGCAATTCATTGCCGGCTAACAATGTGACGGTGCCGGTTACGGATTTGACGATTGCGTTCTCAAAGCCGGCAGCGACTGTCAGAACGTTCTCTTTCTCGATGTCAAAGAAACGGAGACTGGACATCTCTTCAATGGTCATGGGGTCTTCAGAAATAGTGAGTTCCGGGATAATGACCTCCTCTTCAACGGGGTTTGTAACTGCGGGAGCATCGGTAACGGGGAGCTTTTCGATGTCCGTGGGCTGAGACGCGACGACGTTCTCAGTAGCGGTGCCGGGGTTGGTGGCGTTTTCGATGGGCGCGGCGGATGTGTTTTCCTGCGCGAAGGCGACGCCGAAGACGGCGAAGACGACTACCATCGCCAGAGCAACCAATGTTTTCTGCATATTTGTTTTGATAGGTCAGGAGAATACCTATCTAATTACCTCCTTTGTATTGTGTGTATGATAATAGTTTATTAGGGGGTGGAATTGCGGTCTCCTGTTGTGCATACGTGATAATACACGCAATTCAATAATATAATGACACGCACACAAACACAATAAAATGGCGCAGCATGTGCTGCGCCATTCTTTAGTCTTCGAGAATGTGGTCTGCGTTCAGAATTTCGTAATATTGAACATCTTTGTGTGTTGAGCCAACCTGCATAATGTCGCCAGGGTTACATTGTGCCTGCATCTTAGAATCCATTGTAAAGACGCGGATTGCAATGGGGGTCCCCATTTCGGTTAATTCATTTTTAAGTGTAGCCTTTTCCTCTTCTGATAATGTTTTGTCCGTCAAGATGATTAACTCCGGAATGGACAAATTTTCAATTGCTTTCAAATATTGCGTATATGGAGTGGATGTGGTTACACTGGATGGATTTGCGATGATGTCAACATAAGTCATGTATTTACAATTGCCGAAGTCGACAGAAATGAACTCTTTATAATAATCAACAGCCTTTTGCATATTGACAATCATGTAGCCGTTATCTGCATACACATCGGTGAATAAATGGTCGAGGTTTGTGTCAAAGCTTTGTACAACCTCTCTACGAAATACTTGCACAAGTCCAGGTAATCCCTCTGCGCTAAACACGCTGGCGCCGGCAGAAGTAAACTCATGTACAAATTCCATACCGTACTTCTCGTTCAGATATTTGGCGATATCTTCTGTGTCATTGCCAGCTGGATTGACATCAGCCGGTACTGTGGGGGCTACATTGCTGGTATTATTATTGTAGTCCTTTACAATAAAAACGGTGCCAACAATCGCAACAATCAGTACAGCTGCAATTAACACTAATGTCAGTGGATTCGTCTGTTTGGGATTTGATTGTGTTGCCGGCTGTTTGTTTGTTTTGTAATTGGTATTCTTCTTTTTCTTTTTACTCATATCATTTCTTCCCTTCTGGAATATTGAGATTTTGAACACTTTAATTATGACATGCCTTCCTTGTGTTGTACACAAACTTTCTTGTGGGCGAATATACAGTCTCTGTCATTATTATAATGCAACGACGAGTTGTAATTTGATTGTGAAAGGATGTACATACATGGCTAAAGATTTAGTATCATCACTTGGGAATGCTGAACTAAATGCCTTGATGGCGGTGCAACTTAAAAAGCTTAACGAAGCGAATGCAAGGCTAAATCGCTTGTTCCAGGATAACAATTGCACTGATTTTAATGGAGCATTCCAAGCCACCTTGTCTGCGGATTTTGTTTCAAAGCGTAACCAGGTTCTTGATGAACTTGCTTCTATTCTTGATGTAATGGATAAGCTGCGTGTAGCCCAGAATAATCTGGCTAAGGGTGGCAGAAAGGAGTCTCATGAGTCCTAAAGCAAAAAAGGGTCTAATTATTGGTTTGTGTTCTATCGGCGGCATTGTCGTAGTTGCTGGTGCTGCTATGGCCGCTTTGCTGGCATATACTAAACGTGAATTGACCGGTTTGGATTTCAGCGACCCAGAGTGGACCGAGGTTGAATAATCAAAAGCAGGATGCGTTGCATCCTGCTTTTTCTTTAGTCTCTGCCTTTAACAATAGAAATTAGACGCAGTAATTCTAATAGTGAAACTGCCAGAGCGGCAACGTATGTCATGGCTGCTGCGCGGAGTACTTTCTTTGCGCCTTTTATTTCGGATGGTAGCAAAATATTGGATTCATTAATGCACTGAATGGCTCTTCGGCTTGCATTGAATTCTGTGGGCAATGTTACTAACTGAAAAACGGTACTAAACCCAAACAATACCAAGCCAATTTCTGCAAGGAACAGTAGGGGTGTAAATCCGAAAGATGCGAATAAAATACCGCCCATAATGAGTAATCCGGAGAATTTTGCGCCGAAATTGGTTATTGGAATGATTGCGGAACGGATTTTAATGGGTAAATATGAATGTGCATACTGCATCGCATGACCGGCTTCGTGGCAGGCTACGCCAATTGCAGCGACGGAAGTTCCGTTGTATACGTCTGCGGATAAATTCAATGAATTGTCAGCTGGATTGTAGTGGTCTGAAAGATTGCCTGCAATTTGATTGATGGTGACATCGGTAATACCATTTGCGTATAGAACACGCTGTGCTGCTTGTGCTCCAGTTAACCCTCTGGCGGAGCTTACTTTGTTGTACTTCTTGAAAGTTGTATTTACTTTGACACTGGCAATGATGGTAAAAATGAGAACTGGGATAAATAAGAGTGAAATGATGAAATAATCCATAATAACCTCCTTATGGCGCCGGATAATACTCCTCGTCGCCCTTGATGATTTCTGCTAAGGTTCGCGGTGTGTAATTCATATAAGGCTCCATACAACCTACATGAATGAATTGTCCTAACGGCTCGCCGCGAGTGCCGTTAATGCGTGTACGAATCATATCTCGTATTTCGCGCATATATTCCGCTTCGCGTGAATTATGTACATGACCATATAACATGTAACAGTCTGAATTATAATCACCTTTATAACATGGCATGGGATAATGTGATAAGATGACGTGTTTTCCGTTATCCGTCAACTCCATATAATCACGGATGTCAATAAATAGGCGGCGTGTTTCGCGAGAATATTCTTTGGGGTCATGATTTCCGCGAATCAACACTTTTTTACCGTTAAGCTGCGATACCAAGCGTGCCCAGTGCGGTTCTTTTGCCCAAATAAAGTCTCCAATGATATGAACGGTGTCGTTGTCGGTGACCCTACTGTTCCAATTGAGCTTGAATTGATTCCACATATCTCTGACGTCTGAAAATGGACGGGGGTCAAAGCGAATAACGTTTGCGTGCTCCAGATGCGGGTCTGCAATATAGAAGTTAGCCATTGGTACCCTCCCACCACTTGTCTATCATTGTGATATATTGCGGGTGAACAGAATTCATACAATCATACAATACAGCACGAAATTGTGCATGTGTGATGGGCATGTTAGATGCTGCTCCGCGTAACGGGTATTTATACCACGCAACTCTTAATCCGGACGGCTTGTGCCAAAAATGCCAATCGTTAGGCTCTTCTCCCCAGCTGTATGGCTTAATCTGGAAAGTATCGTTTTCGAATGATTCATCACCATTGTATTTACCGGTCATGATGTAATTCCAGAGTTCTTGGTTAACATCTCTTGTTAAATATTCCATGTGCTATATCCTTTCTAATGAAAGAACGCGGAGCGTACGCTCCGCGTTCGTGCTGTTAGGCTTCTTTGGCGTACTTAGCGGCAAGCCATGCGTCGTAATGAGACTTAGTCATCAGCATCAGTTTAGCAAACTCATCGTATGTAATGCTGACGGAAACACGCTGTTCCGGTTTACTATACTTGGGCACAATAATGCCGGTTCCGCTGACTTCACCAGGACCAGATTCAGCGGTGAAGAACAGAGCGCTGCGACCAACGGTCAAAGTGACATTGCGGGACAGACTCATCTTGTCTGGGCGCTTAGCCTTATCTGCATTCTGACCACCAAGGTGCTGGTAGATGGGCTTCATGTCGTTCTTACTGCGCTTCTGTTCAACCTTCTGTGCCAGGGTTCCTCCGGAAATTTCGGCACATATGAACAACATGTCATCCACGGGCATAAAAATGGAGACGCTGTTGTTTGCGCGATTTCCTTCCGGCTTGGAGGCATCGTACTGCACGAAATTCAGAACGACCTTACCGATGTTAAAACAGTCGCTCTTGGTTTCCACGAAGCAATTACGTGCATCTTTGCGAATAATTTGGGTGTTTTTGTACTCTTGCTTAGGCATGCTTCTTCTCCTTGTTAGTGTTGTTACGCTTTTCTTTTGTGACGTAAATAATCACGCCGAGAATAGCGATAAGAATGAGTGTGCAACCGGGGATTAAGCACCAGATGCAAATATTCAACGGACGACTGCATTGTTTACACAGTCCGCACGTTGGGGCGGCAGGTTTGTCGGGAATGACGTCGAAATAGTCGTCAATTGTTGCTTTGTCTGGCGTGTCTTGGACAAAGGATTCGAGTTCTATCCATTCGGATGTGAGATTTCGTGTTTCATCGCGATATGCAAATTTCACACTTACCTCATTATTTAATTTCTCAGTTTCCTTGTCTTTCTCAATCCACTTGATGTTGTGCAATTCAACTGTGTAATACAATGCATCTGTTAAGTCAATTGGGTCAACATCGTATGTTTTTCCTTGCACAGTGTATTGAACAAGTAGCTGGCAAGAGTGGTTGAGTTTTTGCAATTCTTGCATTTCGATGTTTGGTGTTAATCGGAATGACATCGTGTTGTTTTGTTTACTGACCACTGTGCGCTCAACTGAAGGAATTGGTAATTGAGTTGGTATGGTTTCTTCTGTCATTTTTAATGCTCGCACTATTGGTGTAACGGGCATTGGGTATGAGGTGCCAGTGCTGTCGTTGCGATAGACGACCGTATGTCGCACTTCGATTGTATGTTTGGTTAAATCGATTGTATACGTGCCATCTCTTTTTTCAAGGATGTCGCAATATGGACCACCAAGCAAGTCTTCATTGATGTTGTTTGTGTCTAAGATTGTAAAAGTAACTTGTTCATTCAGGAAGCCATCAAAGCGGTGTTTGCGGTTGACGATTTGAGTAATGGCACCCCAAAGTTCCTCTTCAGAGAACCACGCGCCCCCATCAATGCGCATGTCAATACGAATTTCGGTGTAATCATCCACCGTTGGGGTGTAATACTGATTGCTGTAGAAATATCCAACGTAATATTCTGGGTTATATGTTGCATCAATGCGATAACCATCTTCATTTTCATGTATTGAAAGCACTAATGGATTCATTACATCTTCTCTGATATGACCTTCGTATCCGACTGCAAACATCATCTTATCAAAGCCATCCCAGTCTGGGTGTTCAGCGAAAATATTTTCCAGGTCGTCTGCATACGCTGGCAATGCACAACAGAGTAATGTCGCGACAACTAAAAGCAATGCGAATAGCTTTTTCATAAATTTCTCCTTATAACATAGATTTGGTGTGACCACATGTGTCACCGTTAAAATAACGCTGTAAGTTTTGCGTAAACACCGGAATATTTGGTGCGACCTGCGTAAACAGCGTCATGCTCGATTTGAATTTGAGATAATCTGGATAACCGAATACGTCGGCGATACTCTCTGCGTTCAAATCATATACTGCTTGGGATATTTCAATCAACCGTTCTTTAAGAATCGGATTATTGAGATACTCTTCGGCTTGGGCGCGGTCTTGAAGGGCATAGTATTTCGCTGTGTAAGAATATCCGAGACCGCGGATTTGAGGGAAGATAAACCACATCCAGTGGCTTTTCTTTTGTCCGGATTTTATCTCTGATAACGCTCGTTCATAAACGCCGTTATCTTGCGCTTCAAGAAAGTGGGTTACCATACCATATCAAAACCTCCTTATGGCAGCTTGCGCTGCAACGATTTTTGAAGGTATTTTTCTTGTTCTTCCGGAGTGCGAAATAACCCCAGGAATAATCGGATATTCCCAGGGCATATACGCAGTCGAGTCATATTGTGATGTTTTGTGAAAAATCGCATAATGCCTCCAAATTGATGGTGCCCAAGACGGGACTCGAACCCGTACACTCTTGCGAGCGGCAGATTTTGAGTCTGCTGCGTCTACCGATTCCGCCACTCGGGCATATAAGCCGTTTACCACGGCTTGAGATTTCGCTTTTTCATTTCTTCCTGGAGTACTTTCAACAGTTTCATCCATTCGGGTTTATCGATGGTATCACTGCCGTAGTTACCGGCTTCGCGAATATCGCGTTCCATGCATGCAAGACTGCGGTCATCCAGCTGAGGAACCAGGAAGGTAATGTATTGGGTTGTGGTTGATACGATGTAGGTTTGTCGACCCAATGCGTAACGCACCGCAGAGCCCATCATCATACCGAAAGTTTCATCAATTTCGATGGTATTAGGTTTGTTACTCATGTCTGTTAATCCTTTCGAATGATTCAAAATGGTGCCCGTGACCGGACTCGAACCGGTACGGTGTCTCCACCGAGGGATTTTTGGTCCTGGGTGTAGGTGCAGCCCCTACTCGATAAGCGCTGGCACTCAGGAAGTCCCTTGTGTCTACCTATTCCACCACACGGGCAAATAATTATAACGTTGCATATCTCCTTTACCGTATACAACCCCATCTGTATTGATGATGTATTCCTCGAATCCAATCACCGGTTCTTTACGGTATTCCATGTTGCGCATCGGTAAGAGTTTAACAATAAAATAATGACAGTTATATGCCGTTTCGTGCACGAGGCACTATGTACTGCTTACTGGAATATTATACATCATTATGCGAAATTTGTCAATAGTTATTTCATAAAAATATTTTTGAAAATTTTTGTAAAAAGGTATTGACAACCACTATATGTTGTGGTATAATGTGTAATATAAAACAAGAGATTGATATACAGTGTGTTGTGTATAAAAACTCAATCGCCTGTCATAATTATCTCGAATCAAAACTGGTTCTCACGGTGAGTTTGCAGCGGCAGCGTTAATGACGTTTCCGGTGTTTCAGGAGAACAATATGCTGGTATAGCTCATAAGCGTAAGCGATGGGCTGCCGGTACAAATGCTGGTATAGCTCAGTCGGTAGAGCAGCTGATTTGTAATCAGCAGGTCGGGGGTTCAAGTCCGTCTACCAGCTCCATTATATAGCGGAGTAGAGCAGTTGGTAGCTTGTCGGGCTCATAACCCGAAGGTCGCAGGTTCGAGTCCTGTCTCCGCAACCATCTTTGGGCCCTTAGCTCAGCTGGTTAGAGCCCCCGGCTCATAACCGGGTAGTCCCGGGTTCGAATCCCCGAGGGCCCACCAAAGATGCGAGTGTCGTATAACGGTTAGTACTGCTGCCTTCCAAGCAGCAAGCGCGGGTTCGACTCCCGCTACTCGCTCCACCTCTGTCTTATGAGGCAATGAAAATGTGAGACGGTTGGGAAAAGCCGGCCCTATTCCCTCTTTGTTGAAAGCTCCAATTGGTCGCAGGAGTGCTCGCATTCTACATATTTGAATATTGGGGTGTCGCCAAGCGGTAAGGCACAGGACTTTCGTTGAATCGTCTAAGAAAGATGTCCGCAACTCGGGAGATATTGGTTCAAGTCCAGTTTCAGCGACCAGACTCCT
>JAEIGA010000723.1_pt1 | contig 48946 bp, 43 predicted proteins | sample 9270691 | NCBI WGS metagenome assembly JAEIGA01 (sample SAMN17057246, study PRJNA624740) | gut metagenome | biome: biome; isolation source: fecal sample | host: Bos grunniens | place: China: Xizang | collected 2019 | reverse complement strand
TGCTGCATTTGTGCAGTTGGTGGAGATGATTGTCGAGAAGTTCGCTCCTTCACTTTACAACCAGCTTGGTATCTTCTTGCCTCTTATCGCTGTAAACTGTGCAATTATGGGTGGCTCGCTCTTTATGCAGCAGATGGTGGGCACCGAGATTAACTCTGTAGGTGACTCAATCGTCTATGGTCTTGGCTCTGGTATTGGTTGGTGGTTGGCTATCGTTATGATGGCAGCTATCCGCGAGAAGATTGAGTACTCACACATCCCCGCAGCAATGAAGGGTCCAGGTATCGCATTTATCATTACTGGTTTGATGGGTATGGCATTTATGATCTTCTCTGGTATTCAGTTGTAACCTTTAAAAAGAGTAAGGAATATGAATTTTACAGTTATTTTATGGGCAATTGTTGCCTTTCTTGCAGTAACACTCTTGTTGGTGGCACTGCTACTCTTTGCAAAGGCAAAGCTTACGTCGTCTGGTGCCGTTAAGATCGACATCAACGATGGCAGCAAGGTTTTGGAGGTTGAGTCAGGCTCTACACTCCTTAACACCCTCTCGGAGCAGGGTATCTTCCTCCCTTCGGCTTGTGGTGGTAAGGGTGCTTGTGGTCAGTGCAAGTGCCAGGTGTTGGCAGGTGGTGGCGAGATTCTTCCTACCGAGCGTGGTTTCTTCAACCGTCGTCAGATCAATGAGGGCTGGCGTCTTGGCTGTCAGGTGAAGGTTAAGGAGGATCTTAAGATTGCTGTTCCTGCATCTGTATTGAGCATCAAGAAGTGGGAGTGCGAGGTTGTTTCTAACAACAACGTGGCTACCTTCATCAAGGAGTTTGTCGTTAAGTTGCCCGAGGGCGAGCACCTCAACTTCCGTTCTGGTGGTTACATCCAGATTGATGTCCCCGCAATCACTGTTGATTATAAGGATATCGACGTTGATCCCGAGTACCGCGAGGATTGGGAGAAGATGGGTGTATTCAACCTTAAGATGGTTAACCCCGAGCCGCAGGTTCGTGCATACTCTTGTGCTACATATCCTGCCGAGGGCGATATCATTAAGCTTAACGTGCGTATTGCAACTCCTCCGTTTGACCGAGCCAAGGGTGGCTTTGTGAATGTTAATCCGGGTGTATGTTCATCATATATCTACTCGCTTAAGCCTGGTGACAAGATTATTATGTCTGGTCCGTTTGGTGAGTTCTTCTTGCCCGACAACCTTGCTGATGATCAGGAGTTGGTATTTATCGGTGGTGGTGCAGGTATGGCACCTATGCGTTCACACATTATGCACCTGTTTAAGACGCTTAAGACAGGTCGTAAGGTTAACTTCTTCTATGGTGCTCGTTCACTTAAGGAGGCGTTCTACCTCGATGACTACTACCAGATTGAGAAGGAGTTCCCCAACTTCAAGTTCCATCTTGCGTTGGATCGTCCCGATCCAGAGGCTGATAAGGCGGGTGTTCCCTATGTTCCTGGATTTGTACACAACGTACTCTACGAGACATATCTTAAGGAGCACGATGAGCCAGAGGGCATTATCTACCTTATGTGCGGACCTCCGATGATGGCACAGTCGGTAGTTAACCTTCTCGATAGCCTCGGCGTGCCCGCAGAGAACATCTTGTTCGATAATTTCGGTGCATAGTCGGTTACAATAGGGGTGATGTGCCCCTTGTGATTACCAGCCCAGATGTGTGTATGATAGCTATACTCCATCTGGGCTGGTCTCTTTATGTTGTTGCGGCAGAGGGCAGAGTAGTTGCTATTGCGAGAAAATAAAATCTCGATTTATAGAAGTATAAATTACCATTATTGCTGGTTGACTATATTTTTAAGGTCGAATAGTGCCTCAATTTACTCTATTTTAGCTTTTGCTATTGTGTTTTTTAAAATATATTCGTAACTTTGAATTAGTTTTACCTAATTAATTCTGACGCTGTGTCCGTTGAGTTAATTATACGGTGCAAATAGAGTGAAGCGAAGTAGGTATAGCGCAGCTGTTTTCGATTAAACCTATACATATATAATATATAGTACACTATGCAAAAGCTAAACAAACCCGCGATTCTTGTTGTTGATATGCTCAACGACTTTGTCTATGGAGCTTTGACATGTGACCGTGCCAAGGCTATTGTTCCCGCTACGGCACGCCTGTTGGATGCAGCGCGCGAGGCGGGTGTTCCTGTCATCTTCTGTAACGATGCTCACCGTGCAGGTATTGACCGTGAGTTGACTATCTGGGGCGACCACGCTATCATTGGCACTCCAGGTGCAGATGTAATCCCTGAGCTTAACCTCTCGGAGAGGGACTATGTTGTGCCCAAGCGTCGTTATAGCGGTTTCTTCCAGACCGACCTCGACATCCTTCTCAAGGAGCTTGGTGTTCAGACTGTGGTTATGACAGGTCTGCACGCGCATATGTGCGTGCGTCACACCTCGGCAGATGCCTTCTGCTTGGGCTATGATGTTGTCGTTGCCAAGGAGGCTACCGACTCATTTACCGAGGAGGACTACTTGGCGGGTCTTGCCTATCTTAAGACCTGCTACGGTGCTGATGCCTACACCAATGATGAGCTTATCGCAGCATTTTAGCTCTATTGCTACGTAGGGTGGCTCTATGGGTGTCGACTGTGCGAGTGGTCGACACCTTTTTATTGATGCTACCTGCTAAAATTGACGATTTTATTTTGCATATTGCACAAAATATCATATATTTGTACAATTATTACCATCGCGTCTATGTGCGTGACAGATGTAAAAGAATAAATTATTAAAACAGTTTGTAATATGAAAAAATTTAGTTGGTTAATGTCGTTGCTCTTTGTAGCGGCGTTTGTTTCTGTCGGTTGCGATAACGAGGTTACCCCCGACACCCCGAAGGAGGTGACATTTGAGGTATCTATCAATGACACCGACAGGCAGTTTGTTGATTATAGCATCACACCGTCGGACGATAATGCCGACTATGTTGCTGTTGTGCGCAAGAGCCTCGGCTTGTCGGAGTATGATACTGATGCTGCGCTCGTTGCTGCATTGGGCGAGGAACTTAACTTCGCTGACTATGTTGTGAAGGGCACTGTTAACAATGTTGTTGTAAATGGCTTGGATGTAAATACTGCATACTCGTTGCTGGTGTTTGCTGTGGACGTGAACAATGGCTATGCTTTGAGCTCGAAGGTTAGCCGCACTGCTTTCCGTACAGATGCTATTAAGAAGTCGGATTGCTCGTTTGTTGTGGATACAACCATTGAGAACACCGAGGCTACATTTATCGTATCTCCGTCAAATCGCGATCTCGGCTGGAGCTTTATGGTTATGGATCAGATGGAGTACTTGCAGTATACCGACACCTTTGGCGAGTATAAGTACACCGACGATGACCTTGTTAAGAGCGACCTCGTTGCGAAGATTGAGACCTTTGTTTCGGAGGGTGGTAACGTTGAGGATGCCGTTAAGGAGTATGTCAAGGTAAGTAACCAGCGTGTTGTTTACTCTAATCTTGCACCTAACACAGAGTTTGTATTCCTTGTAGCAGCTGTTGAGGTTATAGGCTCTGACGTATGGGTAATATCTGATGTTACAATGGGTCGTTTCACCTCGGGTGATACCCCTATGGAGGCTGCTGACTTCACGCTTACAGCAAGTCAGGTAGGTGCCTATGGCTTTGTGCTTAATGTAGAGACCACAAACCCCGATGTATATTACTTCCCGACTATTGCCTTCCCTGGCTCGTTTAACGAGGCGGAACAGATAGCCGAGATTAACAGCCTTTTCGAGCAGCAGTATCAGCTTCTGCTTACCAAGTATAAGGATAACCCATCAATGGTGACCAATGAGCTTGTACTCGAGGAGTCGATCTTTTTTAGCAAGGGTGCAAAGTCTTTCGCCGTGCAGAACATACCACCGCAGACAGAGGTGATGGGTGCGATATTCACTATGCGTCCATCGTCAGGTAAGGTTGCAAAGGTCTACACCTTCGATAACCTTGCGACAACGGCTGCTGCAAGCTATATCACACCTTCGATTAGTGTTGTAGGCGTATACTCTGGTGATGATGAGAATGGTCAGGTGTTTGGTGATGCCAGCGCTACTGCAGGTCGTGCAATTGTTGTTGCCGAGTCGTCTAATTTTGATGGTGCTTCGGAGGTATTCGCTGTACTTGGTGAGCGTGATCGCACTGATACTATGACCTCGCCATTTAGTGATGCTAATGTACTCTGGTATTACGACAATTGGGTAGATGTGAATATGTCTGCACCTTACACATTCCACGTTGCTAACTGGGATGCCAAGGCATTCCTCTTTGTCTATGCAAAGGATGCAAATGGTATCGAGGGCGGCGTAGGTCGTACAAGCTATACTCCGAGCATTGTTGGTGAGCACGGCTCAATAGATGAGCTCATGGAGTACTACAATCAGGCAGTTACTCGTAGCGCAGTGCCTGTGTCGCTTGTTGTGAATATGTAATCTTTGTCGGGTAGTCCGATATAGGTACACGTGTGATCTGTGGCTGTCGCCAAAAATGGTGGCAGCCACACTTTTTGCTGCTTACAAAGTAGTGTTATGCGAAAAACAGAACAATGCAACGCGCTCACATTCAACCTAAACGGCTATTTATGTTAGTGTTAAAAAGTTAACAGAAAAAAAGCTATGAAAATTCGAGCGAAATATGTACCTTTGCCGCGGTTTTGACATACATTGCGGAGCGATAGTTTTAGACGTAATGGGTCAAAATATCTGTGGTGTGGCTCTCGTGCTGTTTTGGCACAGCTGGGCGGAGCTACGATATATGTTGAAAATAATTACTTAATAGGAGAAAAATATGGCAGAGAAGAGATTTATTACCTGTGATGGTAACTACGCTGCAGCGCATATCGCGTATATGTTCTCGGAGGTGGCAGCCATCTATCCCATTACACCCTCATCAACTATGGCAGAGCTTGTTGACGAGTGGTCGGCACAGGGCAAGAAGAACATCTTTGGCGATACAGTCAAGGTTGTGGAGATGCAGTCAGAGGCTGGTGCAGCGGGTGCTGTACACGGATCATTACAGAGCGGTACGCTTACTTCAACCTTCACAGCATCGCAGGGCTTGCTGTTGATGGTTCCCAATATGTATAAAATCGCTGGTGAGTTGCTCCCAGGTGTCTTCCACGTGTCGGCACGTGCTCTTGCAGCACAGTCGCTCTCAATCTTTGGCGATCATCAGGATGTTATGGCCGTGCGTCAGACAGGTTTTGCTATGTTGGCAACATCGTCGGTGCAGGAGGTGATGGATCTCGCGGGTGTTGCTCACATCGTGGCACTCAAGGCGCGTATACCCTTCGTTCACTTCTTTGATGGCTTCCGTACATCACACGAGATTCAGAAGATTGAACTTATCGACGAGGCATCACTCGGCGCAATGTTTGACCGCGAGGCACTCAAGGCATTCCGTATGCGCGGTCTTAACCCCGAGCGTCCCGTAACACGCGGTACTGCCCAGAACCCCGATATCTACTTCCAGACACGTGAGGCATCAAACAAGTTCTATGAAGCTGTGCCCGATATGGTGGCAGAGTGTATGGAGAAGATCTCTACTATCACGGGTCGTGAGTATAAGCCCTTTACATACTACGGTGCAGAGGATGCAGAGCATATTATAATCGCTATGGGCTCTGTGACAGAGACCATCAAGGAGTGTGTAGACTACTTGCAGAAGCAGGGTAAGAAGGTGGGTGTTATCACCGTTCACCTCTACCGTCCCTTCTCTGCGAAGTACCTCTTCAACGTACTTCCCAAGAGCGTGAAGCGTATATGTGTACTTGATCGCACCAAGGAGCCCGGCTCAAATGGTGAGCCTCTGTTGCTCGATGTTAAGGATGTATTCTATGATGTTGAGAACCGTCCTATGATTATCGGTGGTCGCTATGGCTTGTCATCAAAGGATACTACACCTGCACAGATGTTGGCAGTCTTTGAGAACCTTGCATCGGAGACCCCCAAGAATCACTTCACTGTAGGTATCAACGACGACGTTACAATGTTGTCACTGCCCGTAGGCAAGGAGATATCTATGGCAAAGGAGGGTACCTTTGAGGCTCTCTTCTTCGGTCTTGGCTCTGATGGTACTGTTGGCGCGAATAAGAACTCTATCAAGATTATCGGTGGCTCAACAGATAAGTATTGTCAGGCATACTTCTCATACGACTCAAAGAAGTCGGGTGGTTACACCTCTTCGCACCTGCGCTTTGGTGACAACCCCATCACATCGCCCTACCTTGTTACAACGCCCGACTTTGTGGCGTGCCACGTACCCTCGTATGTCGAGAAGTACGACGTGCTCAAGGGCTTGAAGCGCGGTGGCTCGTTCCTGCTTAACTCGGTGAACGATGCGGAGACTACGTGTGCGACACTTCCCATACATATGAAGAAGTACCTCGCAAAGAAGAACATTAACTTCTATATCATCAACGCTACAAAGATTGCTGACGAGCTCGGTCTTGGTTCACGCACCAATACTATCATGCAGGCTGCATTCTTCAAGATTGCCGACATCATTCCTATTGAGAAGGCTGTCGAGGAGATGAAGAAGGCTATCTACAAGTCGTATGGCAAGAAGGGCGAGGATATCGTAAATATGAACTATGCCGCTGTTGACGCAGGCTGTGAGGCTGTTGTTAAGGTGGAGGTTCCCGCAGAGTGGGCCGAGTTGGAGGATGTAGCATCTACACACGCTGTAGATGAGAGCGTACCCGCCTTTGTTCGTGAGGTATGTGAGCCTATCGACGCTCTTAAGGGCGACTTGCTCCCCGTATCTGCATTCAACGGACGCGAGGATGGTACTTGGGATAACGGTACTGCTGCTTATGAGAAGCGTGGTATCGCCACCAACGTTCCCCAGTGGAAGATTGAGAACTGTATACAGTGTAACCAATGTGCCTATGTCTGTCCTCACGCAGCTATCCGTCCCTTCCTCGCTACAGAGGAGCAGGCAGCAGCGTCTGGCTTGGAGTGGAAGCAGGGCTTGGGCGAGACCAAGAACTTGAAGTTCCGCATACAGCTCTCGCCAATGGACTGTACGGGTTGTAACAACTGTGTCGATATATGTCCCGCCAAGGAGAAGGCACTCGTTATGCGTCCTCTCGCAGAGCAGGCTCACGAGGCAGAGAATTGGAACTATGTAACACGCAATATCGGCTACACAGAGCACGTAGACAAGACCAAGTCTGTTAAGAACTTGCAGTTCGCACAGCCCTTGTTCGAGTTCTCGGGTGCTTGTGCTGGTTGCGGCGAGACTCCCTATATCAAGGCTATCACACAGCTCTTCGGTGACCGTATGATGGTTGCTAATGCTACGGGTTGTACCTCTATCTACTCTGGCTCGGCACCCTCTACTCCCTACTGCACAAATGCCAAGGGTCAGGGCCCCGCTTGGGCAAACTCACTCTTCGAGGATAACGCCGAGTTTGGTCTCGGTATGCGTATCGGTGTAGAGAAGATTCGTGAGGGTCTTGAGGATGTTATGCGCAAGGCTATCGCCGAGTGCAACTGCTGCTCTGACGAGCTTAAGGGCGTTATGCAGGAGTGGATCGACGCACGTCACCTTGCTGCCAAGTCACAGGAGGTTACAGCACGTCTGTTGCCTTTGGTTGAGGCTTGCGACTGCAGCTACTGCAAGACTATCCTCGAGTATAAGGACTGGCTCGTTAAGAAGTCACAGTGGATCTTCGGTGGTGACGGCTGGGGCTATGATATCGGCTTCGGTGGTGTTGACCACGTGTTGGCATCAGGCGAGGATGTGAACATCCTTATCGTCGATACCGAGGTCTACTCAAATACTGGTGGTCAGTCGTCAAAGTCTACCCCCGTAGGTGCTGTTGCCAAGTTTGCGTCGGCAGGTAAGCGCATCCGCAAGAAGGATATCGGTGCTATCGCAATGACCTATGGCTATGTATATGTGGCACAGGTATCTATCGGTGGCTCGCAGACACAGCTTATGAACGTACTCAAGGAGGCAGAGGCTTATCCAGGCCCGTCACTCATCATCGCATACGCACCCTGTATCAACCACGGTATCAAGGGCGGTATGACACGTACACAGACCGTAGGTAAGCAGGCTGTTGAGTGCGGCTACTGGCACTTGTGGCACTACAACCCGCTGCTTGAGGCAGAGGGCAAGAACCCCTTCGTTATGGACTCAAAGGAGCCCGACTGGTCGAAGTTCCGCGACTTCTTGATGAAGGAGGTGCGTTACACCTCACTTCAGAAGGCGTTCCCTGCCGAGGCAGAGCAGCTCTTTGAGGCAGCCGAGGAGAATGCAAAGTGGCGTTATAACTCATATATCGCACGTACCAAGTAGTTCGCAGTGGACTAAATAGATAATGGGTAGTACTCGAAAGGTACTACTTATTACTTTTTCACGTCATTACCAGCTTGTTGTCTCTCGTGTTTTGAGTTGTTTATGGTCGTAGTGTTAGCGTAGCTGATCCTCGGCACTCTTGGTTGTGATAAGTACCACACCATTAACACCGCGGAAACCATACATATTGGCACCCTTGAGTATCTCTACGGACTTTACGTCATTGGGGTTGATGGTCTCGGGACGTGTCTCCACACCGTCGCAGAGTATGAGCACTGCCGATGAGCCGCGTGCCGAGTTCACGGAGCGCAGACATAACTCGCCATTTATCATCGTAAGAGCGGGGTAGCATATCATTATGGCATCCACAATGTTGGTGCAGCCCGTGGCACGTAGCCTGTCGCCCGATATGCCCGACGTAAACTCGGTGCTCTCTCTGCGCTTCACGTAGCCATAGCCGAAGTTCACCAACTCCTCATCCTCCTCTGCCTCGTAGTGGTCGCCCTCGCGCGCCCAGATGATGCGTAGGCTCTGCTTGCCGTCAACCGCCATGCGCAGAGTGTCGCGGCGTGCCACAAAGAGTAATACGTCATCAGGCTCTATGTCGGTGAGTCCGAAGCGACCCTTGCCGTCGGAGTAGGTCTGCTTGTTGCTGTTTTCGACGATGACGCGTGCGCGTATGCCCCTGCCATCAAGCGAGGTGATGCTGCCGTTGAAGGGTACGCCAGCCTCGTTTTGCGCCGAGGCGAGGGTGCTAATAAATAGCGATATGGTCGTTATAAGCAGTGTCGTAAGTCTCATAAGTCTGTGCAAGTTAAAGTTGTTTGTTGTCGTAAAGTTATGCAATAATTGGCTAAATGCAATAGAATATTGAAAAAATTGGTATTTCTTAAATTATTTTATTATATTTGCGTTGTTATTTGAAGAAATCGTTAACACTTAAAATATAATCATCATGAAAGAGGCTATTGCAATACTTACGGGTGGCGGTCCTGCCCCCGGTATGAACACTGTTGTTGGCTCTGTTGCCAAGACCTTTTTGGCGAAGGGCTATCGTGTAATTGGCTTACACTATGGCTATTCAGGTCTTTTCAACCCCAATCCCCGTTACGAGGATCTCGATATGTTCCGTGTGGACTACATCTTCAATCAGGGTGGTTCTTACCTTACTATGAGCCGCTTTAAGCCCACCGATGAGGACTTCGAGAAGAACTTCAACCTCGACTTCTTCAAGGATAACAACGTTAAGTTGTTGGTGACAGTGGGTGGTGATGACACCGCATCTACTGCTAACCGTATCGCAAAGTTCCTCGAGAAGAAGCAGTACTCAATTGCTAATATCCACGTTCCCAAGACTATCGACAACGACCTTCCATTGCCCGCAGGTATGCCCACATTTGGCTACCAGTCAGCAAAGAATGCAGGTGCAGTTATTGGTCGCGCTGTCTACAACGACGCTCGTACATCTGCTAACTGGTTTGTAGTGGCAGCAATGGGTCGCTCGGCAGGTCACCTTGCATTTGGTATTGCATCGGCTTGCCACTATCCTATGATCATCATCCCCGAGATGTTCAATAAGACAAAGATTACTATCGACAAGATTATCAGCCTTATAGTATCGGCCATCATCAAGCGTAAGTTGCTCAATATGGACTATGGTGCTGCAATGGTGTCGGAGGGTGTATTCCACGCACTTGACCAGGAGGAGATACTCAAGTCGGGTATTCAGTTCTCTTATGATGACCACGGTCACCCCGAGTTGGGTAAGGTGTCGAAGGCAGAGATGTTCAACACGCTGCTTGAGAAGCGCTGCAAGGCTCTCGGCTTGAAGGTTAAGTCTCGTCCTGTAGAGATTGGCTACGAGGTACGTTGCCAGACTCCTTGCGCCTTTGACCTTGTATACTGCTCACAGCTCGGTATGGGTGTATATAAGCTCTTTGCAGAGGGTAAGACAGGTTGTATGGTATACATCAGCCAGGAGGGTTACGTGTCACCGCTCTACCTCAAGGATTTGCAGGATCCCGAGACTGGCAAGATTCCTCCTCGTTTGGTGGATATCAATGCCGATAAGATTCACCAGGTTATCGATAACCTTATGCACTATATCACACCCGCTGACTATGAGGCTGCAAAGGCGTATGTCCCCAACCCTGAGGAGTATGACTTTAAGAAGATTCTCAACTGGTAATATGTTGTGTTAAGGGTTTCCCTGAATAAAAGCCACCGATTATGGTGGCTTTTTTTGTTGTAGGGTGAGATAGGACGAGATAGGTTTTGATAGGGCGAGATAGGTTATTCCCTATATTGCCATATTTAGCCCTGCACTCCCGCCCTCGATATTAACTATTATCCTCTTTTATTTGGCGATTTGAAATTTTTTTATTAATTTTGCCTAAACTTTTAACAACTATATGGCTTCGCAGAATAACATAACGACTTTAGCAACATCGGCAATGGTGATGATGGAGGATATTATGTCTATGCGAATGTGCCGTTAGGCACCATACTTCACACCGTGCGATTATGTATCGCATAGCACCCTTGAGTGCACTCCAACCCCCCATATTTATAGCGTACAACTCTTCCACAAGAAGAGCTAATATATTTGATTGTTTATAAATTATAGAGATATGTCAGAGAATAAACTTCACTTCGAGACCCTTCAGATACACGGTGGTTACCACGTTGATGCCTCTAACTCACGCGGTATTGCCATACATCCTACGGCAGCATACCACTTTCCGACGTGCGACTATGCGGCAAATCTATTTACGTTGAGCGAGCCAGGTAATATCTATACGCGTCTGCACAACCCGACAACGGCAGCCTACGAGGAGCGTGTGGCAGCCTTATATGGCGGTGTGGGTGCGCTGGCTACGGCATCTGGTATGTCGGCAATACTGCTCACAATAACTGCTCTTGCAAATGCAGGGCAGAATATTGTGGCTTCGCCATACCTCTATGGTGGCACACACAATCAGTTTGTCATATCGCTACGTAATGTCGGCATTGAGTGCCGTTTGGCGAAGAGTGACTGTGCCGAGGATATTGCAGAGCTTATAGACGAGAATACGCGTGCCGTGTTTGTTGAGTCTATGGGTAACCCAACCTGCCGTGTGGCAGATATCGAGGCTTTGGCACGTGTGGCACACCACAACAATATACCACTCATTGTCGACAACACCTTTGGTGCTGGTGGCTATCTGTGTAATCCCTTTGAGTGGGGTGCTGACATCATCACGGATTCGGCTACAAAGTGGATAAATGGACACGGTACGGCTATGGGCGGTATCATCGTCGATGGAGGTACGTTTGATTGGGGCTGTGGTAAGTTCCCCGCAATAGATGGACCCTCGGAGGGTTATCACGGTCTCAACCTGTATAAGACATTCGGTAATCAGGCGTTTATAGTGAAGTGCCGCGTGGATGGTATGCGCGACTTTGGCTGTTGCCCCTCGTCGTTTGACTCATACCTTATGCTACTCGGCTTGGAGACCTTGTCGTTGCGCGTTAAGCACGAGGTGGAGTCTACGTATCGTCTTGCGGAGTTCTGTAAGAACCACCCCAAGATTAAGCGCGTGAGCTTTGTGGGCTTTGAGGATCACCCGAGCCACGAGTTGGCGAAGAAGTACTTCAAGTTGGGGGCATCGTCGGTAATGACCATCGAGCTACAAGGTACGCTGGAGAGCACTGTGAAGTTTGTCGAGAGCCTCAAGCTGTCGGCAAATATGACGATGATTGGCGACTCTATATCTGTTGTCACCCACCCCGCGTCGACTACGCATAAGCAGCTCTCGGATGAGGCGAAGCAGGCTGCGGGCATTACGCCTACGCTACTGCGCATATCGCTCGGTCTGGAGAACGTAGAGGATATTATCGCCGACTATGAGCAGGCATTAAGCCACGTGGAGTAATGAGCAGAGTGTATCGACATACATCGCCCGTAGAGCTGGAGTCGGGAGCTATCCTTCCAGAGGTGGAGATTGCCTACGATACTTTTGGTGAGTTGTCCGAAGAGCGCGACAATGTTATATGGGTATGTCACGCGCTTACTGCAAACTCCGATGTTGCCGACTGGTGGCCACACACCGTTGAGCAGGGGCGTTTTCTTGACCCCGCGCGCTACTTTGTGGTGTGCGCCAACTTCCTCGGCTCGCACTACGGCACAACATCGCCACTGTCGATAAACCCCGCGACGGGCAAGAAGTGGTATTACGACTTCCCGCGTATCACCGTGCGCGATATGGTAAAGTGCCACAGACTGTTGGCAGAGCATCTTGGCATTAAGCGTGTGAAGATGCTTATAGGTAGCTCCATCGGCGGCTTTCAGTGTATGGAGTGGGCTATTGAGGAGCCTGACTTTGCCGAGAATGTGGCACTCATAGCTACCACCACCTGCTCGGAGCCGTGGGCGGCAGCGTTCAATGAGTCGCAGCGTATGGCGATACGTCTTGACCGCACGTGGGGCGAGATGTCAGATGATGCGGGTCTCGACGGTATGGCTGTTGCGCGCAGCATAGCCCTAATGAGTTATCGTGGAGGCGCAGCATATAACGCCACGCAGCAGGAGTTGGAGCACGCCGAGGAGGTGTCGTTTGAGCGTCGCGCACATAGCTACCAGCGGTATCAGGGCGAGAAGCTGCGTCGCAGGTTTAATGCCTTGTCGTATTACCGTCTTACGGAGGCTGTCGACTCGCATAACATTGCGCGTGGTCGAGGCTCTATCAGAGAGGCTCTTGAGCGCATCAAGGCGCGTGTGCTGGTTGTGGCAATTTCGTCGGACATACTCTTCCCTGTCGAGGCGCACCAGCCACTGCGTGACCATATAGCCGATGTGGAGTACCACCTCATAGAGTCGGAGTTTGGTCACGACGGCTTCTTGGTTGAATATGATAAACTAAATACAATTATACAGAACTTTTTAGAATAACAGCTTAAAATATAGCCGTATGAAAAATTTGAATATTGGTCTTTTCGGCTTTGGTAACGTTGGTCGCGGTCTGTACGACGTGCTAAAGCGCATAAACTCTGATAATGTACACATCAAGCGTATCTGTGTGCGCAACATAGAAAAGGAGCGTGGCGTTGCTGCCAACTTCACGTCAAATCCCGATGATATCTTCAATGACAGCGATATTAACCTTATCGTGGAGGTTATTGACGATGCCGATGCCGCATACGATATTGTTAAGCGTGCATTGAAGAGCCGTATCCCCGTTGTGTCGGGTAATAAGAAGATGCTTGGTCACCATATCATTGAGCTTATCGACCTTCAGGAGCAGTATAACACAGCACTGTTGTATGATGCCTCTGCGTGTGGTAGTATCCCCGTTATACGTAACCTCGAGGAGTACTACGACAATGACCTGCTCTGCTCCGTAAAGGGTATTCTCAATGGCTCGTCTAACTTTATCCTGTCGAAGATTTTTAACGAGAAGATGTCGTATAAGGATGCGCTGAAACTTGCGCAGGACTTGGGCTTTGCCGAGAGTAATCCTACGCTCGATATCGACGGTTGGGACTCGCTATTTAAGCTCATTATTATCACTATGCACGCCTTCGGTGTATATGTCGCCCCCGAGCAGATATTTACATACGGCATCTCTACTATGAACGACTCGGATATACGTTTTGCCGAGGAGAAGGATCGCCGCATAAAGCTTGTGGCACACGTCGAGAAGGTCGATGACCGCCTTATTATGTGTGTCATCCCGCAGCTTATCTCGCGCAATAAGTACATTTATAGCGTCGAGGATGAGTTCAATGGCGTAGTTATCAAGGGCTTGTTCTACGACAAGCAGTTTATGTTTGGTCGCGGTGCTGGTGGTCACCCCACAGGCTCGGCGGTGTTGAGCGATATCACAGCGTGCGCCTATAACTACCGCTATGAGTATAAGAAGCGTAACGACTCTGTGTTGCCCAAGTACACTACCGACCATATATTCAGAGTATATTTCCGCTATAAGACTGCCGAGCAGCGCAACCTACTCAACTTCCTTAAGGTGCGCGAGCAGTACTCGTCGGAGGAGTATAACTACGTGGTGGGAGATGTTACCATCGCCAACCTTAAGGCGCATCAAGAGGAGCTGCGCACGGCAGATTGCTTCGTTGCAGCTTACCCCTTTGACTAACGCGTAGAGTGTTGATATGATTTGTATAGGGCCGTCGGCAGAGTGTCGATGGCTCTCTTTTTTTTGCGCTTGTGGCGTAAATCGCGCATAAAGGCGAGGTTTTGGTTGTAAATAATGCGAAATGTGAATTGAGATTTGTGAATTGTTTTGTATCTTTGCATCGTGTAGTATTGTGTTTGTCTATATGATGAACGACAGTGAAATTGTTTGAAGAGATGATAAACTATTTAAGAATAATATTTTACGGTCTGCTCGCCTTTATTGAGCGCAACCCTATATTCTGCCTGATATTGCTGCTGTTGGCTCTCTTCGCACCCTTTGTATTTAAGATTGTGGGCTGGATTATACTCGGCATTATCGCATTGTTGCTTGTGGGTATCGGTGTGTCGATATGGCGTATGCGCAAGATGCAGCGCGAGATGAATGAGCGTTTCGGTGGTATGGGTGGCAGTGGCTTCGGTAGTGGTGCTGCGGGCAACGGCTTTGGTGGCTTCAGCTATACCAATATGGGTGGCGGTATGTCGCTTGAGGAGCTTGTGCGACAGATGCAGGCGCAGGCAGATGCGGCGCAGCGCGCCAAGCAGAGCGGCTCATCGTCGGCGGGTGCCACTGTAGACCCGACAACAGCCTCGCAAGCCTCGCGTAAGAGGGTGAGTGACGACGTGGGTGACTATGTCGACTTTGAGGAGGTTAAGGATAAGTAATCACAAGCCTGTAGCGTCGTCCTTGTAGGGTGCGGTGCTGTGGCTTAAGCATAAGATTTTAATGATTTCGCTTTTTGAAAATATAGGTCGCTACTTTATGCTCTTGGGCAAGGTCTTTTCACGCCCCGAGAAGTTGCGCATATACAACCGCCGTATATGGTTTGAGATTGAGGCGTTGGGCTTCAACTCGATATCGCTCACGGCTATCATCTCGGCATTTATCGGTGCCGTTGTTGCCTTGCAGATGGCAATCACGCTCGAGTCGCCCTTCATTCCCAAGTATATGATTGGCTACGCTACGCGCGAGGTTATGATTTTGGAGTTTTCGTCAACGGTTGTCGCCCTTATTCTCGCGGGTAAGGTCGGCTCAAACATCGCCTCGGAGATTGGTACTATGCGTATTACGGAGCAGATTGATGCGCTCGAGATTATGGGTATCAACTCGGCATCATACCTTATCCTGCCCAAGATTGTGGCTACGGTGCTCTTCTTCCCGCTGCTCACGCTCTTCAGTATTGTTGTAGGTATTGTCGGTGGTTATGCCATCGCCTACTTCACGGGTATTATGATCCCGGGCGATTATGTAGAGGGCTTGTTCTACTACTTTGAGCCATTCTCGATAACCTATGCTATCGTTAAGGGTGCTGTCTTTGCCTTTATCATCACCTCTATCTCGGCATACTGCGGCTACTATGCCAAGGGCAACTCGCTGGAGGTGGGACGTGCCTCGACACGTGCCGTTGTGGCAAGCTCCATTACAATTATGATATTCGACCTTATACTAACACAAATTATGCGCGTATGATCAGAGCAGACCATATATCAAAGACCTTTGAGGGTCGTACCGTCCTCAATGACATAAGTGTAGAGTTTGATACGGGTAAGACAAACCTTATCATTGGTCGTAGTGGCTCGGGTAAGACGGTGTTGCTCAAGTCGTTGGTGGGACTGCACGATGTGGACAGCGGACGTATCTTCTTTGATGATGTATGTTATACCGACCTTGACTTTAGGGGTCGTAAGGCTATACGCAAGGATATTGGAATGATTTTTCAGGGAGGTGCTCTGCTCGACTCGTCCACAGTGCGCGAGAATGTGCGCCTGCCCCTCGACCTCTTTACCGAGATGTCGGATAGTGAGAAGCGCGATAGGGTAGACTTCTGCTTGAGCCGTGTGCGCCTGACGGGAGCCGACCACCTATACCCCTCGGAGTTGAGTGGTGGTATGGTCAAGCGTGTTGCCATAGCGCGTGCCATTGTGCTCAACCCGCGTTACCTCTTCTGCGACGAGCCTAACTCGGGTCTTGACCCGCAGACATCGGTGGTCATAGATAACCTTATTCACGACATCACCAAGGAGTTTAATATAACCACAATCATAAACACGCACGATATGAACTCGGTGATGGAGATTGGCGAGAAGATTGTGTATATTCACGAAGGTCACAAGTGGTGGGAGGGCTCAAAGGATGATATCTTGCTCTCCGAAAACCCTGAACTTAACGATTTTGTCTTCGCCTCGGCTATGGCAAAACGTGCTAAAAGTGTGGCGCGATAGTGTAGGAATGTATGTCGCACAATAGCGAGAAGATGCGGCGTGATGGTGTATGATGAAAAAAGATATTGTAATTTTTTAATAAAACTTGCTAAATCGACCAAAAGTATATACTTTTGCAGAGTAATTTGAAATTTAATTGTTAAATCATATAAATCAATTCAGACTATGTCACAGATTAAGATTGGTATCAACGGTTTTGGACGTATTGGACGTATGGTGTTCCGCGCTGCTTGCTCACAGGCAGACAAGTATCAGGTAGTAGGTATTAACGACCTCTGCCCCGTAGACTACTTGGCATATATGCTCAAGTATGACACTATGCACGGTAAGTTCGAGGGTACTGTTGACTACTGCATGGAGAGCAGCACTCTCATCGTTAACGGTAACAAGATTCGCGTTACTGCAGAGAAGGATCCCGCAAACTTGAAGTGGAACGAGGTTGAGGCAGAGTATGTTGTTGAGTCAACAGGTTTGTTCCTCACAGAGGAGAAGGCACAGGCTCACATCGCTGCTGGTGCAAAGTATGTTGTTATGTCAGCTCCCTCAAAGGATGCAACTCCTATGTTCGTATGCGGCGTTAACACATCAGAGTACGCTGGTCAGAAGATCGTTTCTAACGCATCTTGTACTACCAACTGTTTGGCTCCTATCGCAAAGGTGCTTAACGACAAGTTTGGTCTTGTAAATGGTCTTATGACAACTGTTCACTCTGTAACAGCTACACAGAAGACTGTTGATGGTCCCTCTTTGAAGGATTGGCGTGGTGGTCGTGCCGCTTGCGGTAACATCATCCCCTCTTCAACAGGTGCTGCAAAGGCTGTAGGTAAGGTTATCCCCGCTTTGAATGGTAAGCTTACAGGTATGTCAATGCGTGTTCCTACTCTCGACGTATCAGTTGTTGACCTCACTGTAAACCTTGCAAAGCCTGCAAAGTATGAGGAGATTTGCGCTGCTATGAAGGAGGCTTCAGAGAACGAGTTGAAGGGTATCTTGGGTTACACCGACGAGGCTGTGGTATCTTCAGACTTCTTGTCAGATCCTCGCACCTCTATCTTCGATGCTACTGCTGGTATCGCCCTTACAGACACATTCGTAAAGGTTGTATCTTGGTATGACAACGAGTGGGGTTACTCAAACAAGGTTCTTGATTTGATCTCTGTAATGAAGGCTTACAACAAGTAATAGTTGTTGCGTGTGTGGCGCCTCTGCGCCCCAGCGTAAAGCTGCACCAGATGGGCTTGCCTGTCTGGTGCTTTTTTTGTGGCAGATGCTAACCTTGGGCTTGGGTATCTGTGTTGTCGCTATATTCGTGTCGTGGTGTAGCAGAGTAAGAGATATTGTGCTCTCTATGCCTAAATATCTGGATAAATATGCGTAAATTGCGCCAAATTATTTGACAATAAAATAATAATTATTATTTTTGTAAAATGAAGTTTGTGAGCACTGTTGATTTTGGTGCTAATGTGTTATAAACAGGTAATCTTGGTTATTAGCCGTAGCTGCAAACAGTTAGCGACATCGGCAAAGTTGGGTCTTTAATGCCACAACGTCGGTTACACTTAACAATGAAGCGAAAACACAATTTTAACTAAACAAAACTATGAGAAAATTTTTTACTAATTTGAAGGCTATGGTCGGTATGCTCCTTATGGTGGGTATGCTTGCTTCGGTAGCTGTGTCGTGTTCGTACGACGACAGCGAGCTTCGTCAGGAGCTGGAGCAGATCAAGCAGGAGCTCGCAGATTTGCGCGCAGATCTTGAGGGCGAGATCAATGCCTTGAAGAGCCTGTTGGACGGTAAGGTTACCGTGAGCAGCGTCGAGCAGAAGGCTGATGGCAGCACAGTGGTAACACTCTCTGACAACACTTCGTTTGTTATCTATCCCGAGTACGAGGCAGAGGAGTTGCCCGTAAACCTCGTTACTGTTATCTACGACGGTGGCGTGATGTATTGGGCTATGTATAACGCAAAGGGCGTTGCCGAGGCAATTATTATTGACGGCAATAAGGTGCCCGTAGGCGAGATTGCACCGCAGTTCCGCGAGAACAGCAAGAATGGCACTATCGAGGTGTCATTTGACGGTGGCAATACTTGGGCAACTACTGGCTATACACCCTCAACGGTTGATACAATCATCAAGGGCGTGGAGATCATCTACTCTGATTGGCAGACCGACAGCGAGGGTAACCCCGTGGCTCTCTACTGTGAGTTTACACTTGCCGATGGCAGTACCTTCCGTGTAGGTATGCAGGGCGCACGCCTTGTTATGTCGAGCGACACAGTCTTTGTTCCATACGGCACAGAGCGCGAGTTCGGTATTCAGGCAACAGGCGCAGCAGACTATATGCTTGAGGTTCCTGAGGGCTGGGATTGCTCAATAACCTACTCAAAGGATGATCAGTACTACTACATCAACTTCACATCACCCTCTTATGAGGATGTTATGTCAGGCGTAGCAGTGCACTCTGGCGTATTCAAGATGATGGTTGTCTTTGATGATGGTATGTCGGCTATCGCACGCGTTCAGCTTACCACAGAGCCTGCAAACATCAAGTTTATGCCCGAGGGCGTGAAGATTGAGGCTGGCTATGGTTGCGACTATATGATGTTCGGCTTCCTGCCCAAGTCTATCTATAAGGTTGAGACCGTTATGAACCTTACCTCGCTTGTGATTGGTGGTCAGTCACACGAGCGTGTTAAGGAGGTGGGCTTCTTCAACTCGCCCACAGCGTTCTTCACCTATGCCGAGGCTTACAGCTCACCATTTGTTGTAGGTACAGAGTATGTATTCTGGTATGTTGTGCCTCGCTACGAGGATGGTACAGGCGAGCAGTATGTCGTAGAGACCGATATCGTTACTCGCGACTATGTTCACTCAAGCGTTACCTTCGAGGTTGTTGAGTCGTTGTTCTTCGACGCAAACGTGAAGTTTGAGACTGCTGGCACTAATGGCTATGTTGTAGGCTTCAGCACAGCCGATGAGTTTAATGCCGAGACTATCGCAGCTATGTATAGCGGCAACGAGACCTTCTTCGACTACTACAGCAAGGGTAACGACAGCTACACTGGCTCATTTGTTGAGTACTTCGATCCGTTGAAGAGCACGCTCTATCCTGGTGTTGAGTACACAGTGTGGTGTCTTACACGTAGCGAGTCGTTGATATTCGAGGCTGACGAGGTTCGTGCGTGGTCATTCACAACACGCGACTTTGAGGTTGGCGGTAATCTCAAGATTGAGGAGGTAACATCGGAGATTGGCTACACAACTATTGAGATGGAGCTTAATACGGAGGGTCATATCGCTATCTACTCACACATCGTTCCTTCGTATGAGGCGAGTGCATATCCTACCGACGAGCTCGTTATTGATATGCTACGCCGTGATGGTGCTATGCATATCGGCAGCGATGCAGCTGTTGCCAAGTACGACGGTAAGAGCGCAGGCGAGAAGGTGGTAGTATTTGCTGTGGCTGTTGACGCTGACGGTAAGTATGGTAAGGTATTCAAGAAGAATGTAACCACCAAGGCTATCAACTATAACGACATCGACGTAAACCTCAAGCTCGTAGCAAACAAGGCTAATGGCACACGTATCGAGGTTGTTGGTGAGGGTGCCGAGGAGTTTATGTACATCATCTGCCAGACATCTGACACTCTGTGGGATGAGCGTTACGGTGGCTCTTCAACCAAGGCTGGTTACTATATCGCTACTAACCCCGATGCATCTGACGTGCGTCACACAGGCGACGCAGAGTATGCATTGCAGAATGGCTGTATCTATATGGATGACCTTATGCCTGACACCGAGTATGTTATCGTTGTTTTAGCTGCTGGCAACGATGGCACATTCTCGCGTCCCGAGGCTCTCTACTTCACACCGCTGCCCAACATCGGTGAGGTAGTTTATGCTGATGATCCCGACTGGGCTGTTGGTAAGCCCACTGTGACAGTTGGTGTGACAACCACCGTGGAGTTCTATAGCTTTGCTTGGTATGTAGCACCCGTTGAAGGCTATAAGGCGTATACTATCGCCGAGTTCCCTTCAAACTTCAACGATCCTATCTACGGTCTTGGTATCGACACTCCCGAGAAGTTGATCTCGTACATTATGACAAACGGTCAGGAGTGTATCTACTCTGATAACTATAGCCGTACTTGGTGGGAGTATGTATGGGATGAGCAGCAGAATACCTATATTGAGGAGTGGTTCTCAGAGGATAATCTGCCTGGTGTATACAACTTCTACTTCTATGGTACAGAGGGCGCTACCAAGATTTATACTACTTGGTGTGATCCCGAAGGAAACTTCCACGAGGCATTTGAGGTTGATCCCGCCGAGAAGTAATATGGCGTAGGGCTTGACCCTAAAAATGATACCGTCGATTGGGCTTGTGCCCTTTCGACGGTATCTTGTTTTAAGTGTGTGTCGCACTTTATGTGGGTGCTGGACTCCTCTTTGCTCCTATGTAGCACGCCTCTGTCAGCGTACTATTATTGCAGCTACCAGGCGTATGCCTGCAAGTGTGTTAAGCTGCTCGGCGAGGCTGTCGCGGCGATAGAATAGCTCTTGTCGTACTACGCCAGAGCGCACGCGGACGTGTAGTATGTGTCCATCGAGCTTCAGCTCGGTGGTCATATCGGCAATATGATCGCCTACCGCCATACGCCAGTATGCTGGCAGCTTGCCTTCGGCAACCTTTGCCGCAACATAGGGGCGACTGAAGAACTCTTTGAGTATCTCGCCTATGGGTGTTGGTGATGTGCGTTTCATTGTGTTGAGCAGCCATTAGAGATGTGAAATAGTCGATACTCTGCGCCCGCCTCATCGAGTGTGCGTTGCAGACGATGCTTGTTGCAGTCGGTGATGAGTATCTGCCCGAACTTCTCGCCATCTACAAGGCGCAGCAACTGTGACACGCGTCGCATATCGAGCTTGTCGAAGAGGTCGTCAAGAAGGAGTATCGGCTTGTTTTTCGTGTGCTTTGCAAGTAGTGTGTACTCGGCGAGCTTAAGTGCTATGAGGAATGACTTCTGTTGTCCCTGTGAGCCGAACTTACGTAGCTGATGTCCTCCAATGGTCAGCACCATATCGTCGCGGTGTACGCCCGATGTGGTGTGCTCGTTGAAGAAGTCGCGGCGGCGTGAGGCTATGAGCAGTTCGGCAAGAGGCGTTGTGTGTAGCTCCGAGCGGTACTCTATGTCCACCTCCTCGCGCTCTTCCGATAGTGTGGCGTAGTAGTGGGCAACAAGCGGGCGTATCTGCTCAATTATCTCGCAGCGACGACGATAGATGATGTCTGCTGCTGCCGAGAGCATACCATCGTATATCAGTAGCATCTCCTCCGAGGGGTTTGTTTTGAGGAGCTTGTTGCGCTCCTGAAGGGCTATGTTGTAGCGTATGAGTGCCGCCATATAGGCGTGGTCTAACTGCGATATCAGACGGTTGAAATAGCGGCGACGCTCCTCTGCCGAGTCGCTTATGAGTGCGCTGTCGGCAGGCGATACAACAACAATAGGGAAGTGCCCCACGTGGTCGGATAGCTTGTCATACTCTTTGCCGTTGCGCTTTAGCGTCTTGCCGCCACGGTTTGTGTATGAGCATACCACCTGCTCCTGGCGGTTGTCGTCGTGACGAAATACGCCATCAACCAAGAATGACTCCTCGCCGTGACATACACACTGCTTGTCGGGTATCGTGTGCATCGACTTTGCTAACGACAGGTAGTGAACAGCATCGAGGATGTTGGTCTTGCCTGCGCCATTGTCGCCCACGAAGCAGTTTATGCGCTCGGAGAGCGTGAGTCGCTGGTCGTGGATATTCTTGAAGTTGAGTATTGATATGGTGTCAAGTATCATATCTTATGGTAATTTTTACTCGTAAAGATACGCTATTTTTTGCGATGTCGCAACAGATTGTAGCGATTATCAAAAAAAATAGGTGTAAAGCTATGAAATTAGAAGTATTTGTTGTATTTTTGTGGGTTGAAATGCAAATTGCGAAAATATAAAATTAAAATTATAAACATTATGGCAAACAAAGTACAGAACCCTGAGGCTGATGTTATGGTTGAGGCAAAGGGTAAATTGGAGTTATTTTTCGAGAAGTGGGGCAATAAGCTCCTTTACACTCTTGTAATCGTAGCCGTTGTTCTCGGCGCATTCTTTGCTTACAAGGGTTATGCAGAGCGTCGTGCTGTAAAGAAGAACGAGGCTGCAAGTATGGCGTTGTCTTTGGCTACTACTGCCGAGGCTTATGCGCAGGTTGCTGCTGACTATGAGGGTGTTGCTGCAGCTAACACAGCTGCTTACCTCGCAGGTGCAGAGTATCTCAAGGCTGGTGACTTGGAGAACGCTGCAAAGTACCTTGAGATGTATAAGGATGGCGAAGGTGCTGCAGCAGAGATGATTAACGCTGCTGTTTATGGCTTGCGTGGTGATATCGCTGTTGAGAAGGCAGAGTATGAGGCTGCTGTTGAGCTCTACAAGAAGGCTGTTGCTGCAAGCGAGGATGCCTTCACTCACACAACCTATATGCACAAGATGGCTCTCGTATATGAGGCTATGGGTGACGATGCACAGGCACAGCAGTGCTATAAGGATATTGTTGCAAAGTATCCCCAGACAAAGATTCAGTACGAGCGTTATATTAAGGAGTAACTTCGACGTTAGGAGGCTCAACGCGTGATAGATAGCGGTGTATATATGGGTAGTGGCGTGCTGTCGGCAGCAAATATGAAGTTTGGTGTCGTAGTTGTTGGCGAGTTCTACGACTTTTCGCAGTTACACCTAATGCCGCTTATCGAGGAGCTTGTGCAGATGGGCTGCCCCGAGCAGAATATCGTTGTGCGCAATGCCCCCTCAATCTTTGATGTTGTTATCACAGCACAGTTCCTGGCAGAGTATACCGATGTCGATGCAGTGGTGATACTTATGCCCGAGAATAGGATGATAAACGCGCTGCCTATTATGAACGGTATCATCCAGCTGCAGATGCAGTGGAATATGGTTGTTACTGTGGGTGGCTCGGAGCGTGCTGCACAGATCGTAGAGATGGTGAATATGCAGTACGAGATGGTGTCGACGGCTGCAGACAACACGGCGGAGAGCTCAATATCGTAGAGTGCCTGATATAAGGTATAGCGACCCGAAGGGAGAGTATGGAGAATACCCCTTTCGGGTCGTTTTCTTTTGCACTATAATCGGAAAGGTGGGTTTGATAATTTCGTTACACAAAATCATGACATAGATGCGATGCTTGCGAAGGTTGTAAAAAAATCGCCGAAAATGGGAGAATTTCCTGAAAAATTATTAACTTTGCATTTATGGACGCGCGTTATAAATATGATGATATCACGCTCTCGTACTCTATTGAGGGCGAGGGAGATACGGTAATGTTGCTGCACGGCTGGGGCTGCGATAAGAGTATTTGGTCGCCCATAGTTGCGCTGCTTGCAACAAAATATCGTGTCGTGGCAGTCGACTTTGCGGGCTTCGGCTTGAGCGACGAGCCGCGCTCGGTGTGGGGCGTCGAGGAGTATACGCGCTCTGTGGAGGCTTTGGCAAAGGAGCTTGGTGTGATGTCACCAACGCTCGTAGGTCACTCGTTTGGAGGACGTGTTGCCATTGTCTATGCCTCGCGTAATAGCGTTGAGCGTGTGGTACTTACCGATGCGGCAGGTGTTAAGCCGCGTCGTACGTGGCGTTACTACTATAAGGTCTACACGTTTAAGCTGATGAAGCGTGTGCTACCTCTGCTTATAGGCAAGCAGAAGGCGCAGATGCTCGTCGACCAGCGTCGTCGTAAGTCGGGCTCTTCGGACTATAATAGTGCTACGCCAATGATGCGTGCTATACTCTCGAAGTGTGTAAACGAGGATTTGTGCCACCTTATGCCGCGTGTAGAAGCTCCAGTGCTGCTTTTCTGGGGTGATAAGGATACCGCGACACCGATAGGCGATGCTCGCACGATGGAGCGTCTAATGCCCAATGCTGGGCTTGTCGTCGCAGAGGGTGCAGGACACTATGCTATGTTGGAGCAGGCGGAGCTCTGGCGTGCCTCGCTTATGTCGTTTCTTAAAATTGATTAGCCGTGGTGATGGATATGTTGATGCTTAAATTCCTTGCTATTAGCTGGCTGCTATTTATGCTTGCCACGGTGCGCTACTCTACGCAGATGTTCCAGCAGAATAGCTACCGCGCGGAGCGTTATAACCGTTGGTTGCGCTCTACGGGCGAGTGGTACTCGCGACCTAATGTCGTGGCACTGCTCGGTGCTATATTACTCGGCGTGACACAACACTGGTGCGTGTCGTTGCTGTTGGGCTTGTGGATGATCGTAATTGCCGTGTGTGAGCTGTCGTTGGAGTATAAGCTCAAGTTGGTCTATACGATGCGTGTAAAGCGACTGCTCGTAACGCGCATACTTATAGTTCTGGCTGCCGTCATCCCCACAGAGATATATGCCGAGCGATATACCTATGTGGTGGCAATGCTTATGGCACTCGACTACTGGATAATTGTTGCAAACGCCATAAACAGACCGTTGGAGGCGGCCATCACGCGTTGGTACTATAACGATGCCAAGCGTATGCTGCGCTCGATGCCTCATCTCAAGATTATAGGCATCACAGGTAGCTTTGGCAAGACCTCAACCAAGCACTTCTTGTATCGCATACTCTCGGAGCGTTATAACGTGCTTATGACCCCCGGAAACTTCAATACTACGTTGGGCGTTGTGCGCACTGTGCGCGAGCATCTGAAGCCCCACCACGAGGTATTTATCGTGGAGATGGGTGCCAAGCAGCGCGGCGACATCAAGGAGATATGTGACCTTGTGCAGCCGCACGTGGGCATCGTAACGTCGGTAGGCGAGATGCACCTCGAGACCTTCGGCTCGGTGGAGAATGTGGCGCGCACAAAGTTTGAACTTATCGACGCGCTACCCGCTGATGGCTTTGGTGTGGTGAATATCGACTCACAGGCGGCATACGACCATCTAAAGAGCATCGAGCGCAGGGTGGCGACCTATGGCGTATGCCGTGTTGAGGCAGACTATCGCGCTGTTAATGTCTCATACTCGGCACAGCAGACATCCTTTGATGTGGCAATGCAGCGAGGTGTCGACGAGGACTATGCTACACATATCCTCGGACGTGGCAACATCCTCAACATCACAGGTGCGCTTGCCGTCGCGGAGTATCTTGGCGTGGGTGTCGAGGCGCGTAGACGAGCTGTTAGGCAGATTGAGCAGATTGAGCACCGTTTAAGTATGCGTCGTGCGGGCGGTGTCACCATCCTTGATGATGCCTATAACTCTAACCCCGAGGGCGCACGTATGGCATTGGAGGTGCTTGGCGGCTTTGTTACGGAGGGTCGTCGCTACGTGGTGACTCCAGGCTTTGTCGAGATGGGCGAGAGACAGTATGCTAATAACCGTGCATTTGGTGAGGATATAGCACGTGCCAACTGCGACGAGGTGTATGTTGTCAACGAGGTCAACCGTGCCGCAATAACAGAGGGACTACTGGCAGGTGGCTACGACGTGGCGCAGACACACTGCGTGGCATCGTTCCAGGAGGCTATGGCAGAGCTGCGGCCAAAGCTCAAGGCGGGCGATGTGGTGTTGTATGAAAATGATCTGCCCGACTCGTTTAAGTAACTTATAATAAATGATATAGAAATGAAGATTAATGTAGGTGTAATTTTTGGTGGCCGCTCTGTTGAGAATGAGATTTCGGTAATCACAGCGGCACAGACCATGGCTGCGATAGATACAAATAGGTATAATGTCGTGCCCATATACATCTCGAAGGAGGGTCACTGGTATACTGGTGACAAGCTCCTAAATACGGATAACTACCGCGACCTTAAGTCGCTGCTCGCATCGGTTGAGGAGGTATACTTGCGCCCTGTGTATGGCGATAACCACCTCTACAAGGTGCGCAAGCCGCTCTTCGGCAGCGATGTTGTCACTACGCTCGATGTCATACTTCCTGCGCTACACGGCACGTCGGGCGAGGATGGCTCGTTCCAGGGTATGGTGGAGATGACGGGTATTCCCTATGCCTGCCCCAACCCGTTGGCATCGGCAAATGGTATGGATAAGATAACAATGAAGATGATACTCAAGGAGAGTGGCATCCCCGTTGTCGACTATGCGTGGTTCTCGGATAAGGAGTGGCTGTCGGAGCGCGATAGCGTTGTCGAGCGTTGTGAGGCGTTGAGCTACCCGCTCATTGTCAAGCCTGCCAACCTCGGCTCGTCAGTAGGTATCAAGGCTGTACACAACCGCGAGGAGCTTGTGGAGGCTGTCGACAATGCTATTAAGTACTCGAAGCGTGTTATCGTAGAGGTGCTTATCGAGCGTCTTAAGGAGATTAACTGCTCGGTGCTTGGCGACTACTACGACTGTGAGGCATCTGTTTGTGAGGCACCTGTGCGCAGTGGCGAGATATTGAGCTATGAGGATAAATACCTCGGTGGTGGCAAGAATAAGCCGTCGGAGGGTATGCACTCTACAGTGCGAGAGATTCCTGCACAGCTCCCAGATGAGGTGACCGAGTTTATACGAAAGACCGCTTGTAAGACATTCCGCGTGTTGGCGTGTGACGGCGTGTCACGCATCGACTTTATGATAAATGAGGCTACGCAAGAGGTCTTTGTGAATGAGATTAACACCATCCCAGGCTCGTTGTCGTTCTATCTGTGGGAGGCTACAGGTGTTTCGTTCAGTGAGCTTGTTGACCGCCTTATAGCCGTCGCCTTTAAGCGTAAGCGTGACTCGGAGTTTAAGACCGTGAGCTACTCGGAAAATATCTTCGCATATCAGCAGAAACACGGTGCGAAGTTGGGTGGTGCTAAAGGCTCAAAGCGTTAATTTATAAATTGTTATAGTTATGACATCGCTCTACGATAATATTATTTTTGGTCCTGTGCGCTCGCGCCGTTTGGGCTTATCTTTAGGTGTTAACCTATTGCCTATCGACTCCAAGCTGTGTAGCTTCGACTGCATCTACTGTGAGTGTGGCTGGAATGATGAGCATCCAGGCGCGCGTCGCTTCAATAAGCGCGACGATGTACGCAATATGCTTGCCGAGACCCTTGAGCGTATGGTGGCAGAGGGGACACCTCCCGATGTGATTACCTTTGCAGGTAATGGCGAGCCTACGCTGCATCCGCACTTTGCCGATATCATCGACGACACTATCGCTATGCGCGATAAGTACTGCCCCTCGGCAAAGGTGTCGGTGTTGTCTAACGCTACGCAGATACATCGTGAGGATGTGCGTCGTGCACTGTTGCGCGTGGATAACAACATTCTTAAGCTCGACTCGGCATTTGATGATACTGTGCAACTTATGAACAAGCCGCAGGGTGGCTATACTGTACGTCAGACGGTGGAGCGTCTTAAGGCGTTCGATGGCAACCTCATCATTCAGACAATGTTCCTGCGTGGCGAGTACCTTGCTCACCCTATAGACAATACCACCGAAGAGGAGGTCTCTGCGTGGTTGGAGCTTGTAAAGGAGATTGCGCCCAAGCAGGTTATGGTCTACTCGCTTGATCGTGACACACCGTGCCAGACCATCGAGAAGGTAGATAAGGAGGAGTTGCGTGCCATTGCAGCACGTGTCGAGGCACTCGGTATACCGTGCTCGGTGGCATAGCCCTAAATGGTTAATTGTGAAAAAAAACTAAAAAAGTGTAGATATGGATTTTGAAGGAAAAGTTCTTGAAATTTTGCCAGCTGTATCTGGTCAGTCGGCACGTGGTACGTGGGAGAGACAGACGGTCATCTTCGAGCAGCCACAGAAGCAGTATGGCAAGGAGATAGCTGTGACCTTTATGAATAAGGCACAGGAGGTGGCATCGTTGCGTGTTGGCGAGACATATACAGTCTCTTTCGATATGGAATCGCGCAAGTTTAATGACCGTTGGTACACAGATATCCGTGCTTGGCGTGTTCAGCCCCTGCAGCCCGCGGCACAGCCCCCGATGGAGAGTATGCCTCCATTTGTTGAGGAGCCTATGAGTGCTGGTGCAGGCGTTGTTGACGATATGCCCTTCTAAACGGCGAGGCTATACAAAATGGGGATGGCTAAAGGTAAATTAGCCATCCCCATCTTGTGTTTATGTGGGCTATCTATTAGCGATAGAAGATTGACGAAATAGACTTGTAGTTGTGTACGCGCTCGATAACATCTGCAAAGATGGGAGCAACGCTCAATACAGTGAACTTCGACAAATCCTCGCCCTGCTTCAATGGAATAGTATCTGTTGTGATAACCTCCTGGATAGCACTCTCGTTGATGCGGTCATAAGCCTTGCCAGAGAGCACAGGGTGAGTGACAGCGGCACGTACGCTCTTTGCGCCACGATCCATAAGCATATTGGCAGCCATGCAGATAGTACCTGCTGTGTCGATCATATCGTCAACGATGATGACGTTGCGACCCTCAACCTCGCCGATAGCGGTCATTGAGCCAACAACATTAGCCTTTGCGCGCTCCTTGTGCGAGATGATGATAGGTGCATTGAAGTGCTTTGCATAAGATGAAGCACGCTTCGCACCACCCATATCAGGTGAGGCAATCGACAAATCGGGGATATTCAACTTCTGGATGTATGGAACAAAGATGCCCGATGCGTAGAGAGCATCCATCGGAAGGTCGAAGAAGCCCTGAATCTGGTCTGCGTGGAGATCCATAGTCATAACGCGCTGAACGCCCGCAGCGATAAGCATATTGGCAACGAGGCGCGCTGTGATAGGTACACGCGGACGATCTTTACGATCCTGACGAGCCCAACCAAAGTAGGGGATAACGGCGATAACCTGATGAGCTGATGCGCGACGTGCTGCGTCTGCCATCATCAGAAGCTCCATAAGGTTGTCTGAAGGTGGGAAGGTCGACTGGATGATAAACACTGTACAGCCACGAATAGACTCATTGAAGCACGGCTGGAACTCGCCATCGCTAAACTGTAGTACATCAGAGTCGCCGAGTGGAATACCATACTCGGCAGCAATCTTTTCAGCGAGGTAACGTGAGCCTCGACCTGCAAAGAACTTAATTTTGTGGATTGCCATAGTTTAAGTATAGGTTTTAGTATATTGCTGTCAAAAATCTGGGGTTCTCTTTTGGTTTCACAAAGATACGAAGATATAGCGAAAAAACAAGCCTTTGGCTCTTTTATTTCTTAACAATTATCCAAACACTCGTTTATAAACGTCAATATCTCGTCACGACCTACACCCTTTTCGCTCGACGACACAAACATCGGTGGTAGCTCCTCCCACTGCTCCGAGAGCCTCTGGCGGTAGTTTTTGACGTTGCGGTTGAGCTGTGCCTGTGAGAGCTTGTCTGCCTTTGTGAAGATTATGCCAAAGGGCACACCGTGCTCACCCAGCATCTCGATAAAGTGGAGGTCAATCTTCTGTGGCTCGAGGCGTGAGTCGACCAGGACAAAGAGGAAGTGCATCTTCTCGCATTTCAGCACATAGTCGGTTATGAGCTTCGAGAACTCGCCGCGTGTCGACTTTGAGACACGTGCATAGCCGTACCCAGGCAGGTCGACGAGATACCAGCTGTCGTTGATTGAGAAGTGGTTGATAAGGCGTGTCTTACCTGGCGTGCCAGAGACCTTGGCAAGACCCTTTATGCCTGTGAGCATATTCACAAGCGACGACTTCCCCACATTGCTACGCCCGATAAAGGCGATATCGCGCAGAGCGTCTTTGGGCACCTGTGATATACGCTCCGAACTACACTTGAATTTAGCTTTAATTATATGCATGGTGCAAATATACTCAAATAATTTGCAAATAACAACTCGGAAATTTACGGAGGTGTTGTGATGTTCGGCGAAAATGTGTAATTTTGTCGAAAAATAGACAGAATCTATGAAAAAAGAGTGGAATGATGTTCGTGATTTTCACGATAAGTTTGGTCATCCTGTGGCAGAGAAGCCTGTGATGATTGATAAGAAGCGTGCGCTGTCACGTGCAAAGTGGATGAATGAGGAGGTTGCAGAGTTCCTTATTGCCGACAATATCTATGAGCAGGCGGATGCAATGATCGACCTTATGTACTTTGCACTGGGTACAATGGTGGAGATGGGTCTTGAGGCTGACGAGCTGTTTGATATTGTGCAGCAGGCAAATATGGCGAAGTTGTGGCCCGATGGCAAGCCCCACTACAACCCCAAGGATGGTAAGGTAATAAAGCCCGATACGTGGGAGGATCCTGCACCCAAAATCAAGGCGTATATAGACGCTGTAATAGAGTCGAAAATGTAGGGTGGTGACGCTGCACAAGGCGTGGTGATACGTGGTCTATGCTGCGTGTCGCGTATGGCTATGCAACGTGTTGATTATTAGACGCTATAAAGCTATGTTGAGGTGACGTAGGTATGCTGCCCGTAGTGGCGTAAGATGAACTCTCCGTGTGATGTTATGTCGCACGGATTTTTTTTGATATGCCTATGTTTATATGGGAAAAAACGTGCTATTCGTTGAATTTATTTCATAAATGAGATAGTTTAGACTATATTTGCCGCAAATTATTTCTTTAAGAGTATTATAAAGTTCGATATATGAAGATTTTAAAGTCTATACTCTCTGTTGTTGCTGCTGCGACTATCGTTGCTTGCGGTCACGATGTTGATGATTATCAGACTAATAATAGAATGGTTGAGGTCGGTTTCTCTATGCCTGTTGCTGTGGATCAGCGCACGACAATTGGCGAGGATGGCAAGACTACACATTGGGAGGCAGGCGACAAGGTTGCTCTATGGGCGAGAAACAGCTCTGGCGACTACACTTTGAGTGGCAGCACCTTCTACCTGCACCACTTCAGCACCGATTATAATCGTGCAATTTTCACTGCGACAATTCCCGAGATGGCAGAGGATACGTACGACTATATGTTCTGCTCGCCACTGCCCAAGTCGACAAATGGCACAAAGGTAACATACACAGTGTCGTCTACGCAGGATGGCACATATCAGGGCGAGCACGACATTATGATAGCTACGCCTGTCACTGCACCCGCACTGGACGATGCTGCGACGAGCGAGTTTGAGGTGAGTATGCACCATAAGATGCATGCGCTGCGTATCACCATTCCCGAGGGACGTAACCTCTTTGGCTACCGCTTTACACGTCTCGAGATAACATTCCCGATGCCTGTGGTGGGCGATATCACCCTCGATGTCAAAAATCCCGATGCCGACCCCGTGTATAGCAACCTCTCTAACACGCTGGTTATAGAGAACGCGAATGGCTTTGATGCTGGCGACACCATCTGGGCATTTGTGCTGCCTGGTACTGTCGACGGCACTGTCAGCTATAGCGTTAAGGGCGAGAATCGCCGCTCGGTGGTAAACACCTATCCTATGTCACGCAACCTGCAAAGCGGTCACGTGACACCTATCAGTATGGCAACGCCCGAGCTGTATCTCTACACGGTGTTCTATATCCGCATCGACGAGAACTTCCTCGGCGAGGACTTTAACTCATTCACCGTCACCGACCATAACGGCAATCAGCTTGGCTCGTTTATGCGCAATGCCGAAAACCTCTATCCATTGGAGTTCGTTGGCGAGATAGACCTGTCGCAGCACCAGAATAAGGATCTTACTATTACGTTTGATTCGGACCACGCTATTGTGACAAATACCGTTAACACAGGCACCATAACACCATATTGTGAGCACTACTTGGAGCCTGTCGATGTGCCCTACCTCTTTGAGGAGGACTTCTCATCGGTGCCATCATTTGGCGACGGTCACGATGACCCTGCAAATGGTTTTAATGGAGACTCAAAGAATTATAGCAGCTGGTTCGCGGATCATACCTCGAATGCCCGTATGGCGGGCTGGTCGGGTGGTCGTTATGGCTGCTCGGGTGGTCAGTCAATACGTATGTGTTGCCGCTCGGAGACGGGTCTTGGCTCAATTAAGAACTATCGAGGTCGTGTAGACTCTGCGCCAATGTCGAAGATTAAGAGTGGAGTGACAACAGGATTGCGTGTGCAGTTTGATTATAGCGCGGCAACACGCGCATATCTACTATCTTCGGGTAGTACGTTGCTCAAGTTTGGTTGGACAAACTCAACGGGTGTGATTGGGCCTGCTACAAACATCTCGAATATCGTTATCAATGGTCTTGAGATTACCGACAGTTCGGGTAGTTATACCAACGTAGCTACGCACGCCGACGTAACATTCACGGGTGCAAGCAATGCTACACGTCTGTCGTGGATGTCTGATACCAATGCGCCAAGTGCGCTTGCAGGTAATGCAAACTTCTGGCTATATGTCGACAATATCAAGGTTCAGATAGCAAACTAATGTTGATAAACAAAACAAAACAAAATCAAATACTTAAACAAATTTTTTTATGAAAAAGTTTTTCACAATCGCATCGCTTGCTGTGTTGCTGCTTGCATCTTGCAACAGAGAGCGCACAACGGGCGAGACAACAGGTGAAGGCAGCGTTTCGATCCTCTGCGGTGTAACAACCGAGGCAGAGGTGACACGTGCAGAGCTCACTACGCAGGTAGAGTGCACTGTACCCGCTGTTGAGGACTTCGACCTCCTTATCGAGGGCGTGTCTTTGAGCTATAAGGCAGAGTATGCCAATATAGCAGAGTTCAATGAGTCTTACCTCTACAAGGGTAAGTACAAGGCGACAGTTACCGCAGGTGACATCACCGAGGAGGGCTACAACTGCCCCACGTTTGTAGGCTCGGAGACCTTCGATGTCTATGCGCGTCAGCACACCGACGTCCAGATTACTGCAACCATCGCCAACGCAATGGTGAAGGTGGAGGTTACCGACAACTTCAAGACCTATTTTCCTGGTGGCTACAAGCTCACGCTTACAACAGCTGCTGGTAAGGAGTTTGATGTGACATCGCAGAGCGACCTTATCTTCATCGCTCCCACATCATTCACAGTGGGTGGTACTGCTACAAAGCAGGCTAACCAGTCGGGTAGTGCTGCTCCCACAGTGCAGCTCCCCGAGTTCAAGAAGGAGAATATTCAGCCACGTACTATCTACACCGTTAAGTTTGATGTGTCGTCGGTAGGTCAGGCAACACTCGAGATTACACTCAACGAGGAGCTTGTTGAGAGCAAGGTTATCGACGAGGAGCTTAATGAGTTTGCATAACAAAAAGATTAAGAGAGATATGAAATCAGTAGTAAAATTTATGAGCATGGCTCTGGTTCTCGTCTTGGGCTTGGGCGCGTGCAACAGAGATAAGGCAGACTACGAGAATGGTGGCGATAAGGACAAGGATAACATCGGTTATCTCGCCATCGGTGGTCTCAATGCTACCGTAATGGAGGATACCGAGAACATCAACTCGGAGACACGTGCCGGCTCGGTAGATATCAACACCTTTACCGTAACTATCTATGATGCAGCAGGTGCTGTTGTCAAGGAGTTCCTCTATGGCAATATGCCCGCAGAGCCTATCGCCCTTCCCGGTGGCGTTTATAAGCTTACGCTCAAATCTGGCGATATGTCGGCAGCAGCGTGGGAGACTCCTGTATATTCTGCCGAGGAGGAGTTTGTGATTACTCGTCTGCAGACAACAACAATCAACAATATCGTATGCCGCCTTGCTAACATCAAGGTAACTGTGGCTTATTCAGCCGATATCGTTGAGTCGCTCGACGCTAACTATACCACTATGGATGTCGCTATCGACAGCAATAGCCTTACATACGCTATGAGCGAGACACGCGCTGGCTACTTCAAGCCCGTAGCTGCCACCAACACCCTTAACCTCACGCTCAAGTGCCGTTATAAGGGTCAGGATAAGGATATCGTTATGACAAACAGCATTCCCAATGTGAAGGCTGCGCAGTGGCGTAAGATCAACGTCGTTATCCAGCACGCTTCAGACGGTACAGCCTCTATCGGCATCGTTTGCGATACTTGGACTTACGACGAGGAGATAGTATTCGATACAGCCGCTTACCTTATGGAGGAGGTGCTTGTTGACGATACCGATATGCCCGTTATCAACTGGGAGGGTCACGATATGTCGGAGGAGTTTGAGCTTACTGACGAGATGTTTGACGCTGATGGTAACTTCCTTAAGAGCATCAATATCGACGTAACCTCAAAGTCGCCTATCGCATCACTCGTTGTTAAGGTGTCATCAGACAACAGCGACTTCACCGACGCATATAAGTCGGCGATTGCTTTGGAACAGGATTTGTGTAATGTAACATCGCCTATGATCTGGCAGATGTTTGGCTATCCCACAGATGCAAAGGGCAAGACTGCAACACGCATCCAGTTGGGTAAGCAGGCAGGTACAATGAAGTCGTATGAGGGTACACACACATACGAGATTACTGCAACCGACGAGAATGGTCGCTCAACAACCCAGAAGCTCTCTATTGCTTATGGTCAGATTATTGAGCCTCGCATCGTTTGGGTAGGCTATGACATTGACCAGCGTCAGACCATCACCGATGATATGACTTGTAAGATTCGTGTTACTGCTCCGTTGGCTATCAAGGATTTCACTATCAAGATTATCTCTGATACACTTACTCCCGAGGAGTTGGAAAGAGTAGAACTTGCTGCAGAGTTCAGCCTTGTGACATCTACCGAGTTTGCAGAGGCGTTGACAGGTCTCGGCTTCCCCGTAGGCGATAAGGTATATGGTAAGACACTCATTTCGGAGGATGAACTTAACATCACAGGCTTCCTCGCAATCTTGGGTGGCTTCCCAGGTGATCACGACTTTGAGATGACTGTTACCGATATGGAGGGCAACGCTACAACAAAGACTGTTATGTTGCACGCCAATGAGTAACTCTAAATGAGATTTGTGACTATGAAAAAGATATTTGCATTATTGAGTCTGGTGCTTGTATTGGCATCGTGCTCAAGAGATATGGATACATACGTTCCGATGGAGAGTGGCGAGGGTGCTATGCGTATGAGTGTAGCCCTTGCAGCCGAGCCCTCGGAGGATCAGGCGATCTCTATTAAGATATACCGCGAGGTGTCGGCAGATGTACGCGAGCTTGTACGTCGCTACACATCACTTGCCGATGTCCCCGAGTACCTTACACTGCTTGCAGACAACTACGTAGCTGTTGTTGAGGTGGGCGAGAAGCACGTGGTATCGTTCGACGAGAAGTGCTACCGCGGCGAGAAGAAGTTCACGGTAACATCTGGTCGTGTGGAGAGTGTTGTTGTTGACTGTAAGCTGCTCTCAACTATTGCAGCTGTTGAGTATGACGCAACTGTTTCGGAGAAGCTTGAGGCTGGCTACCACACAACTGTTGCTATTGCCGATACGTATGATCAGGCAGGTGTTAACACAGGCGATATCCACTCGCTTAAGTACACCGAGTCAAAGGAGGGTTACTATATGATGCCCGAGGCTAACACAAAGCTCGTATGGCACTTCGAGGGTAAGCACCCCGAGGAGGGTAAGATTGTCCGCGAGGGTGTTATCAGCAACGTTAAGGCATCGGCGAAGTACACCGTAAAGTTCTCTTACTCAAAGGATGGCGACGGCTTCTTGGTTATCTCGGCTACTGTTGACGAGAGCGTTGAGGAGTTCGACGACAACATCTCATTCAGCCCCGATCCTACAGTTATGGGTTCAGGCTTCTCACTCGACGAGGTGCAGTCGGCTGTTGGTGCAGCACGCTCATTCAACATCTCGGCACTTGCAGCAATCAACGATATTACCATCATTGCTGATGGCGTTGAGTTTGATGTTTTGAATGGCAATGTTCAGGGTATTACCCTTGTCAAGACCGACGATATGAACTATGTAGTGACTATCAACGAGCCCTTCTTCGTGAATGTTCCTGGTGGCGAGAATGCTATTAAGTTCCACGTTGAGGATGTCGACGGCGGTAAGAAGGATGTATCTGTTGTCTACAACGCACAGGGCGTTCTGCCATTGACTGCTGCCGACTATGACTTGTGGTATGGTAACGCTACAATCAAGGCACAGGTTCTCACAAGCTCGGCATCTAACGTGAAGATTGCCTACCGTGTAAGCGGCGGTGCGTGGACCGAGGTTGCAGCAACATCTGCTGGTGACAACATCTACACTGCAGCTGCTACGGGCTTCACTGCCGAGAAGGAGTATGAGTACAAGCTTATCATTGGCTCTGCAAATGTAGGTAAGGCGTTGATCCACAAGACTGCAGCTGGCTCACAGCTTCCCAACTCTGGTCTTGAGGAGTGGCATCAGGGTAGCACCAATGCTTACTATCCCTATATGCCGGGTGCTGCTGCTTTCTGGCTCACTGGTAACGACGGTTCACAGAAGGCTGGTACAAACATTACCTATCCCAAGAACGATGCTCGTCCGGGCTCAACAGGTACTACTTCAGCTTACCTCGAGTCAAAGAAGGCATCGGTGGGTGGTATCGGTAAGTTCGCTGCTGGTAACCTCTTCACAGGTACATTCTCGATGAAGGGTCTTAACGGTATGGTAGGCTTTGGTCGTGACTTCACGTTCAATGCCAAGCCCAAGAGCTTCTCTGTATGGTTGAAGAACAAGGCGGGTACCATCGACGAGAATAGCGGCAAACCTGCATCGGGTTTTGACGTTAATCAGGTGATGGTTATCCTCACAACATGGGATGAGGCGCACGTCGTTGATACCAGCAACACCGACACCTTTATCTCGCACGATATGCTCGGTACTATGGATGGCGTTGTGGCATACGGCGTATACCGCACACAGACAACCAACGAGAGCTGGTACGAGCAGACCATCGACCTGACCTATGTCAGCGATGCTAAACCTACAAAGGCTGTTGTGTCATTCGCATCATCGGCTTATGGTGACTACTTCTGTGGCTCTACAAGCTCGTATATGTGCGTGGATGATATGAAGTTCAACTACTAATATTTGATATGGTGTCGCCACGCGTGCGTCACCAAGCACAATTACTCCGAATGGGCTGTTCTTTAATGCAGCCCACTCGGTGTAATCTGTTATTTGATTGTCGTGTGACAATTATTAAACAAATCTATTGATGAAGAAGGTCTATTCACTCCTCCTGATGCTTGCTGTGGCTACTACGGCTATGGCGCAGCAGACAGAGGATATAAATGGGGGCACAGCTCTTCAAGCAGAATCGCCGACAGCAGCAACTGCGCTTGTAGGTGCGGAGCAGTTGGCGATAAGTGGCATGGCGCAGAGCGTTGAGTCTGTTGAGCCTGTTGCGACACAGAGTGTTGAGCCTACCCCTAACGAGGCACGTCGTCAGCGTGGTTTCTCCACCGACAACTGCTTCGTTCCCAAGGGACAGTGGGTCTTTGGCGGTACTGCATCATACTCGGTACACCGCAACAAAGATTACAAGTTCCTTATCATCGACAACATTAACTCCGAGGGCTATACTCTTAAGGTGAGCCCTATGATAGCTATTGCACCCTGCAAGAATATGACTGTGGGTGTGCGCTTTGGCTATGGTAGGTCTATGCTTTCCGTAGATAGTGGCTCGCTCAGCTTTGGCGAGGGAGATACAGGTGTAAATATCAATGTCGACTACTACCACCAGATTAAGCACAACTACACAGGAACGCTCTTCTGGCGACCCTACATCCCGTTGGGACGTAGCAACCGCTTTGCTATCTTCGCCGAGGTGCAGCTCAATGTGTCGGGAGGTCAGTCGAAGTTGGTGGCTGCCAATGGCGAGGTGGCAGGCATCCCCGACTATCGAGGCTCATACTCAGAGAGCCTCGGTGCGTCGATAGCTCTGCAGCCAGGTATCGTTGCCTTTATCACCAACAATACGGCGTTGGAGCTCTCTATCGGTGTCTTTGGCATAGGCTATGACCGCACTACGCAGCTGCGTAATCAGGTAGATGAGGGTACGATGGAGTCTACGGATATAAATTTCAACATCAACCTACTATCAATAGGTTTTGGTTTTGCGTTCTACCTCTAAACTTGTGGCATTATGAGAAGAATTATACTACTGATAGTTGCTACAACACTCTCAATGATGGTAGCACACGCACAGGAGGTCGGTAATGGTGCGGTAATTGCTCGTGACGCAGTTGTCGCAGGTGCCAACACTGCTGTCGAGGCTGTCGATGGCAACGTAGCCGTCAAGAGCAAGTTTTTGCCTATGCGTCGTCGTATAGACCGCCATATTGACCTGAATAAATTTGTATATAAGGGCGAGGTTATGCTTGGTCTTACAGCATCGCACGGTAGCATCAAGGCAACAGATTCCGACCTTATGCTTCTGTTTGATGATATCAACCTCGGCTTTAAGCTAACTACTGTAAAGCCATTCATCGCTTACGCCTATAGGAATAACCGCTCTGTGGGTATGCGCTTTGGCTATGAACTTATGAAGGGCGATTTGGGTAACATCTCGCTCAACCTCGGCTCGGCTGCCGATCTGTCGTTTAGTTTGTCGGACTTGAGCCTACGCAGCGAGAGCTACTCGTGGTCGGTGTTCCATCGTAACTACATAGGTCTTGACCGTCGTGGTATCATCGGCGCAATCCTTGAGACGGAGTTGCTCTTTAAAACGGGTAGGTCGAAGAACTTTACCTCTACCACCGACCCCGAGACGCAGCTCACTACCAGCACATTCTCTACCAAGCTCAACTTCAACCCGGGTGTTGCTGTATATGTCTTTCCCGAGGTGTGTGTGACCGTGTCGGTGGGTATAGGTGGCTTGTACTACAACACCACGCAGCTTATCGACGCTTACGACACTATTCAGGGTCGTCGTGACCGCACGGGCTTGCAGTTTAAGTTGAACATCGCTAACTTCCAGATAGGTGTCGTCGCCCATCTGTGGAACAAAAAGAGGGATTAAGCTATGAGAAGAGTTTATAAATATATGGTTGCTGCGTTGGTGGCTGTTGCCGTCAGTGGCTGTATAGAGAATGATATTCCCTATCCCGTAATTAAACTTGATATCCTCTCTTTTGAGGCCGAGGGTCTGAAGTCGCCCGCTGTTATTAACCCTACGGAGCAGCGTGTGAGCCTCGAGCTGCTTGAGACTACCGATCCGCGACGTGTGAGCGTTACGGGCGTTAGTGTCAGCGAGGGCGCGCACTCTGATGTCAGCTTCCCGGGTCTCTTTGATATGCGTGCGCCGCTATATGTCACGCTGTCGATGTATCAAGAGTATGAGTGGGTTGTATCTGCCACGCAGCATATCGAGCGTTACTTCCACGTCGAGGGGCAGATTGGTGATTCGGAGATTGATGTGGTGAACCATATCGCCACAGCCTACGTCCCTATGGATACCGATATGAACAATATCAAGGTAACCGCCATTAAGCTCGGCCCCGAGGAGGTTACATCCTACACCCCCGACCCCTTCTCATTTACGTCGTATGAGAACACTGTGCATAACGTTACCGTGAGCTACTATGGCGATATTGAGGAGATGTGGACACTGCGTGTTATACCCACAGAGGTCGAGGTGGAGTTTACTGCTGTCGACGCGTGGGCAAAGCGTATATGGGTATATGCTATGGGTCGTAGCGATGCCGACTTGGGCTTTAAGTATCGTCCTACGGGCACAGAGGAGTGGCTGCCTGTAAATGAGATTACCATTGACGGCGGTAACTTCAGTGCGTGCATCGAGGGTCTTGAGCCGCTCACCTCTTATGATGTTGTGGCATTCTCTGGCGAGAACTTCACAAATGTTGAGACGGTAACTACGGAGGATACCTTCACACTGCTTAATGCAGGCTTTGAGGATTGGTCTGTCTACGATGGCTGCTACTATCCCTATGCCGAGGGTGCTACACCCTTCTGGGGTACGGGTAATGATGGCGCGAAGATTGCAAGCACCACGCTCACAGAGCCTATTGAGGATGTGCGTCCTGGCTCGACGGGTCGTTATGCCGCATCGTTGCAGTCGAAAAAGGCGGCGGTGATGGGTATCGGTAAGTTTGCTGCCGGTAACCTCTTTGTGGGTGCATTTGGAGGTTTGAGCGGTATGGACGGTCTTGTACACTTTGGTCGTCCCTGCACAGCGCGCCCCGTGGCACTACGCGGATGGGTTAAGTACAACTGTGGTGCTGTCGACGAGATTGGTCGCGTGCCGTCAACGCGCCCCGATATCAAGAAGGGCGAGCACGACGAGGGTCAGATATTTATCGCTGTGGGTGACTGGACTGCCGCAGAGTATGGTGGTACGGATGAGTGCCCCGTGGAGATTAACACCAAGGATGAGAGCACCTTCTTCAACCGCTTTGGACCCAATGTCATTGGCTCGGGCGAGCTGCTCTTTGACAGCTCTACAGATGGTTGGGTTGAGTTTACAGTGCCTTTGGAGTACTTCTCTACGTCGCGCATACCTACACATATCATCGTCGTATTTACAAGCTCGCGCTATGGCGACTACTTCACAGGCTCGACGGGTAGTAGTATGCGTGTGGATGATATAGAGTTGGTCTACTAAACCCGCCTTGCATAGCATCTTTTACTATGCCTCATACAAAAATAGGGGATGGCTACACACTTTAGCCATCCCCTATTTGTTGCGTGTTGTTTTGTTTTGTCGTGATATTGTTGTAACTTTGCTATATGTTACAATTTCACACAAGCCCACCTCTTGTCATCTTTGACTTCGATGGCACGCTTGGCGACACGCGCCAAAATATCGTACGCACGTTGCAGGCAACGATGCAGCGTCTCGGACTCGATATGCGCGATGATGCAACGTGTGCCTCAACCATAGGTCTGACGCTGTATGATAGTTTTCGCGCTATGTATCCCGCGATGAGTGTCGACGAGGCGCACCACTGCGTAGCGACCTACCGCGATATATACTTCGAGGATGTAGCAGCCAATATCCCTGCGCTCTTTCCGAATGTGGAGTCTACTATCGAGACATTGCACTCATCGGGGGCTGTGCTTGCTGTGGCTTCGTCACGCTCGTCGCCGTCGCTGCACCTCTTTCTTCAGGAGTCGGGACTTGCCGACTACTTCTCGTGCGTCATAGGCTCTGATAATGTTACGTACCATAAGCCACACCCCGAGCCTGTGGAGATAATACTGCGTAAGCTCAATTTTAGCCCCTCTCGCGCCCTTGTGGTGGGTGATATGCCCATAGATATACTTATGGCGCATAACGCAGGCGTGCGCGCTTGTGGCGTGTCTTATGGCAATGCTACACGCGAGGAGCTGCATAGGGCTGGTGCCGACCATATAATAGACAATATAGCAGAGCTGCTGGACTATGTTGTTGCTTGGTAGGGTAGAGCGGTATACGGTTGTGCCACTGCCCTTATAGTGATACTAACACTTGCTATGTAAGATTTTTTTCGTACCTTTGTTCTATTAAACGCTTACAATCTCATCTGTTGGCTTTACGTTGTGTTGTCTACTTGTTGTGGAGTGTGTGTGGCTGTGTTGGCGTTAGCACTCTGCTTCAGCTACACGTGGAGATGGCGTTGACAGATGGATAAAAATCGAGCATATCAACCTACCCGATAAGTACTGCTTTGGGTGTTTAAGAATATTGTATATGGATAGAGTAAAATCACTTATTATGGCTGTTGCCTCGCTGCTTATAGTGGGATGCAATAGCACAAAGAGCGACCTTGTGTCGCCCGATGGACGCACCGCGCTCCACTTCACCCTTACAGATGCGGGAGAGGCCGCATACTCGCTCACGTTTGACGGTGAGGAGCTTGTGCCACTATCGCGCCTCGGTATTACCACCACCGATTCTAACTTTTGTGAGGGGCTTACCCTTGTCGATATAGAGCACTCCTCTTTCGATGAGACCTGGGAGCCTGTGTGGGGGCAGTTCGCAGAGATTAGAAACCATTATAACTCGCTTACAGCGACGCTGAAAAATGCTGACGGCAAAGCTCTTAAGATAGAGATGCGCCTCTTTGATGATGGTCTCGGTCTGCGCTATACGCTTGAGGGCGAGGGCACAGCGTCTATTACGTCGGAGCGTACCGAGTTCCGTATGGGCGGCGACTATGAGTCACACTGGATTGCAGGAAGTGATGACGATGCCGAGTTTGACTATATACATTCGCTCTTGAGTGAGATTACGCCCGCGACAATGCAGCAGTCGGCAGGTCGTGTTCGTGGTCTTGTAGAGTGTGGCGTGTCTACGCCTATCGCTATAAAGAGCCCCACTACGGGTAACCATATAGCCATCCACGAGGCTGCCCTGTGGCACTACCCAGGAATGATACTTGCGTGGGATAATGACACGCGTTGCTTCACGTCGTTGCTTGCTGGCGATGAGACTGTTAAGAGCGAGGTCGAACTTCCCTTCTCTACGCCGTGGCGCACTATTATCGTGGGTGACCGCGCAGGCGCGTTGGTAGAGTCAAATATGGTGCTTAACCTCAATGAGCCTTGCGTGCTTGAGGATACATCGTGGATTAAGCCTATGAAGTATGTCGGCGTGTGGTGGGAGATGCACCTTAAGGTGTCTATATGGGATCGTGACGGTCAATATCCGCACTGCGCAACTACCGAGAATGTCAAGCGTTATATCGACTTTGCTGCCGAGAATGGCTTTGGCGGTGTTCTGGTCGAGGGCTGGAACGTAGGATGGGGACGTGGCGAGAGATTTGACTACTCGCAACCATACCCCGACTTCGATATTGTGGAGCTTACGCGTTATGCCGAGGAGCGCGGTGTGGAGATTATCGGCCACCACGAGACCTATGCCAATGTTGCTAACTACGAGGAGCAGATGTCAGAAGCCTATAAATACTACGCATCACACGGCATCAATAGTGTAAAGACGGGATATGTAGGAGGCATAGCGAGTCATAAGCACTATGATCGCTGGATGGTTGACCACTATAACCGCACTGTTGTTGAGGGCGCAGCAAACAAGCTCTGTATAGACATCCACGAGCCTATACACTCTACGGGCATCTGCCGTACCTATCCTAACCTTATGAGTGCCGAGGGTATGCGTGGTCAGGAGTGGCAGGCGTGGAACGCTGGTAACTCTATCGACCACAACTCCACTTTGCCCTTTACGCGTAATGTGGCAGGTGCTATGGACTTTACGCCAGGTATCTTCGACTTGCGCTACCATAATACAATCAATAAGGCGGCAGCTACCGAGGATGGCAGCGTTAATGGGGAGTATGACTACGTCTACTTTGTAAACTCGACGCTTGCTCACCAGTTGGCGCAGTATGTGGTATTCTATAGCCCTATACAGATGGTTGCCGACCTGCCAGATAACTATCGCCAGCGTCCCGATGCCTTGCAGTTTATCGTCGATGTGCCTGTTGACTGGGCTGATACCCGCTGTTTGGATGCCGAGATTGGCGACTATGTTGTTACGGCACGCAAGGATAAGCACTCCGACGATTGGTATGTCGGCGGTATCACCGACGGTGAGGCGCGTAGCGTGGAGGTAGACTTGAGCTTCTTGGACGGTGACCGCGAGTATGAGGCAACGCTCTACCGCGATGGCGATAGGGCGGGCTGGAATACCTATCCTACGGATTATGTTATTGAGAAGCAGGCTGTTACCTCATCCGATGTACTGACGGTGCGTATGGCTTCGGGCGGAGGCTTTGCCCTGCAGCTTAAAGCGAAGGAGTAGGGTAGATACCCGCTCCTGATAAAAATCCCGACGATGGGTAGTACTTGAGCGTACGACCCAATGTCGGGATTTTTTTCAATATTGGTTGTTGTCGCTTAATTCTCTCTTCGATAAATGCGATATTCTGCGCCCTCTCTTGTGTAGTCACTGTGGACTATAAAGTTACGCTGCTTGAAGTCCGAGACCCATTGTGTGCCATTCCATATAGCGATATGCCCATATTTGCGACCACCGATAGGTTGAAAGACTACAATATCACCCACCTCGCGCTCTGACTTTTTGCCTACCTGATGGAAATTGAGGATAGGTAGCACATATCTGTAGTTACAAGCGCAGCCACACTTATATAGCGGAATGCCTCCCGCATTGATAGCCTTACGAACATATAGAGCACACATCCCAACAGACTTTTTTTCAGCATTCTCCGTGGCATATTCTGCTGCCTTTTCAGGACACCACTCGCAATGGCGCAGATATAGTAAGCCACTTGCAGAGATAATAATTACCCCTGCAAGTAGCCATAATGATATTTTGATTAGTCTTATCATTTACGATGTATCTTTTTATTCGATATATAGCCAATTTGTCTGTTTATGTTTTGTAAATAGTCCCCAGATATAAAGGTGTCGTTTGAATATTCCATTTTTTATGTATCCGTAACCAAATTCACCCATATCTAAATAAGCAGCATTTGTACAGTACTTACTACAATAGTAAGCAAATGATGTTAAGGTCATTGGATAGTTTGATTCTAATATAAAAGCTACATCGTTATTCTTACATAACGCTCTGCGCATAGCTCTGCGTGAGTCTTTGAATTTCATCGGTTTAGAGTCGCAAACAAGCGTTATCTGTTGAAATCCATTGTCGCTCATCCAATTGTGACTGATATAGAATATATTCTCTTTTACTGAAACCTTCATCCTCATTTTGCTATGCTGATAGGTTTTACCATCTATCCTATATAAGCCTACTATATCACCATTCTTATCGGTAAATGCAGCAGGAATGCACATCTTTGCGTTCTTAGGTTGCGTTTTAGACCACTTCAATTCTCCTTCTGGCAAATCAAACTTTGTAACTCTATTTGATATGTGGGTACAGGTATAACTTAAGCCTATAACTATTAAGCATAAGAGCAATATAAGTCGCTTCATTGAGTGTTTGAATAGTTAGTTATGCGCTTTGTAGTAGCGTTTGATAGTCAAAACAATTGAGTCTACCACAACCTATGTTCTGGGCACTCTTTCAAGAATTGAAGAATATCCTCTTGACTTAATCCTAAGTCTATATTTTCGTTTGTCAATCCACGACAGTCATAGTTAGAGATCGTTCTTGTCTTCTCATCAACATCGCTGTAAACATGCGCTGAAAAGGTGTATTCGGGGTTATCGTAGAAAACGATGTAGATGAGCGCACCGCCTATCAAATAAGGCTGTATATCCGCAAGTACGAATTTGCCCTGAATGAGTTGTTTATATTCATCGAGGTAGGGGTATTCGATTTCACCATTATTATATGCATCTATGAATTTCCTCACCGCACGAATATAGTCATTATCAGCCCACTCTTTTTTAGTCCATCCTGCAAAGCGAATGTCGTTGAGAGCCTCTTTCCCTTCGTTGTCAGCAACCTCAGTCTCTGGCTCCTGATAGGTTTGTGTAGGCACTTGCGCGGGCTCTTGTGCCACGCACTGATTGACCTTGCTGCCATAGGCAATAATGCCAATAAAACAGCTAAAAATGAATAGTAGTTTTTTCATAGGGTATTTACTTTTTACAAAGGTAGTAACTATTTATTAAAATGCCAGCCTACCGCGTGGGTAGGTTGGCTGTGTGTTTAGCATAATCCTGCAATTAGCAGTATCGCCCATATAACAGCAATTGCAATATCTCCAAGACCACCTTGTAGCATTTTTAATGGCCAAAGTAAATCCCAATTGCTAATCCAGCACATAAAGATGTAAATAATAATAGCTAATGTGAGCATATCCGTATTTGTATTAGTTTTGTGTATGAATAAATTATAATATCGTTCTTGTTAACTATTGTGTTGTTGGTAATTTTTATATAATAACCTCAAAAAGTTGCCATCTGCCACCTTGATATGTTACCTGTATTACTGCAATACCACCAGTTACATTCCCATTGTAGTCGATACTCCATCTAATACCTCCCCCTCTCCATGTGTATTCGCTATTATTCCAACCTCTATGAAGTGAACCGCCATTGTCAAAATAAATATGGGTTACTTCATCATTTTGGATACGAACATCTAATATATATCGGGCGTTAGACCCTGAACTACTACTGCACTCAACAGCTAACTCATATACACCATCATCTAATATAATTTGTCTTAAGTTTCGATTAGTCACATCAAATACCGGTGTATACGATACAAAAGGAGGTGTGAATGATTGAGCGATAGACGGCATTATGTTTAAATATAGTACTATGACTCCAAGTAGTGATATGATTTTTTTCATTTTGATTTTGTGTTAAAGTTATTTATTTGATGCAATGTATAACGATAGTGTTAATGCCCCGACATTGATAATGTTGCATATAATTGTTATAGTGAGTGCAATGCCTCCACTCAATTCATATGCGTTTGCTACTATACCTATACCAGTACCTATAGCTATAGCACCAAGCAAGATTTCATAAGTCGTATCATCGGCATTTGTAAAAAGTAGTACTACAAAAGTTATAAGTGCTGCGAATCCAGAATAACTATAGAGTCGATAGTTTTGAAGTTCCTCTATTGTTGATGATGGTATATCAATCATAGTAGAAACAATAGACCATACTAATAATCCGCCTAATATGTAAATCGTACAGGCAGCTATAAAACAAATAAAACCTCTCATATTAATGTTTTTTATTTCTTAAATATTGTTGTTCCCAAAGAACCCTCTTCTATTAGCAAACCATTGTTAATCTCTAATGTTTGAAAGTCCCCATTTATATATACTTCTATTTTAGAATCGTTTTTTGATTCCCAACTGAAAGCAGTTGTTTCAGTGTTAGAATAACCTTTCGTTATAAATAAGCCACTTCCATCTGCGTTAAATTTCCAAGATGACAGCATATAGTTGTCTCCATTAGTCCGATATTCATTCCAAGTACCAATAATTGAATTGTTATTAGACTGGCTACTTCCACACGCACTAATTGCAAGTGATAATGAAATTGATAAACAAATAAATAAAGTTTTCATAATTAATGTTTGATTATGTGTAGTTTGTAATTTATGTAAATAGAGCGCCGAAAAGCATAAGCAAAGCTAATATTACTATGCCTCCAATGAATATTTGGGCTAAACAAGAGCCTCCCGTAAATAACCCTGCCAAGCAACCTCCCAGGGCTCCATCTTTTTCGTCAGACATAGCTCCTAAAATAGCTCCTCCTACGGCGAAAATAACGAGTATCCAAAACCACATATATAGCAAATAATATGTACCCCTCAACTCCTATAGGGCTGTTGATAAAAAAAGAAAGTGTGGAGTTGTCCGTTTATCTGGCAATAGGCATTTGGCGTGGCCCAAGTACAAATAAACAATACCCCACACTTGTATCGTATGGGGCTGACACAGAATGTGCCAACTAAGCATACAGAATACAAGCGATGAGTGTTATTGCCTACCTTGTACTTTGTTAAAATCGCCAAATTTTATTGCCAAGGATAGCGAAACACTTTCACTAAAATATGTTATCGGTTGCCCGATACCACAAAATTAAGCAAGTTTTCGCAAAAATGCAACACTCGGGTTGGGGTATTGTGATAAATTCTCGTTTACAAAGTTCGGAATAATATAATTTTCGAACAATAGGTTGTCGTATTTGATGTGAATTTTGTTATATCTATATTGGGAAGAGTTCGAAAATTTTGTTTCCCGACCGAGGAGTTGATATCAGATCGCAGTTTGTAGTGAGATTAGAGAGTTTAAGGAATTTAGGGAATTTAGTGAATTTAGGGAGGCACTATAGACATTTATCCTTTAACTCCTTATATTCCCTACACTCCCTAATAAACCACCTTACAAAGCCCCACGACCAATTCTTTGTTAGGGTGTGCGGTAGGGAAGTTTCGCGAAACAAGCAATGGACGGTAATCTCTTGTCAGAAGGGGGCGCAAAAGAGGGCAGTATATGTCTGCCCTATTTTGCGAAACTCTGCTGGATAGCCACTGCAATAGCTACAGTTGCACCCACCATCGGGTTGTTACCCATACCCAAGAAACCCATCATCTCCACGTGTGCTGGTAGTGAATAAGACACATAAAGCTATGCGTTAATAGCTTATCGTATGTAATACGATCAAATTGCTATATAGTTATAGTAGGCCACCTTCTCTTTAACCTTAGTTATCTTCCATTAGCTTGTCGATGAGTCTATCGACTCTTTCACCTCGTCGCTGTATCTCCTCTATTAGCTTGGAGTTAGTTGCCAGAAACTGATCAATCTGTTCATCCTTCTTTTGGCGCACTGCCTCCATCTGTGAGTACGACGAGGTGAAATTCTTGCGGAAGATACCAATGATATTAGCAGCACTAAATTGGTCTGTAGCTAAGTTGAGTACGATATCTCCATATTTAGGATTACGCGCATGGAGTGTCATCTTATCTCCATCAATATAGAC
>JAEIGA010000722.1_pt1 | contig 48952 bp, 40 predicted proteins | sample 9270691 | NCBI WGS metagenome assembly JAEIGA01 (sample SAMN17057246, study PRJNA624740) | gut metagenome | biome: biome; isolation source: fecal sample | host: Bos grunniens | place: China: Xizang | collected 2019 | reverse complement strand
AGCACGTCGTGCTACGGGAATCGAACCTCTAACTCGGCTTTGCCGAGTCGAAGTGTTCTCATAAGCCCATGCGGGTCACCAAAAAAGAAAGAGCAGCACGTCGTGCTACTCTTTCTTTTTTGGTGACCCGTACGGGAATCGAACCCATGTTACAGCCGTGAAAGGGCCGTGTCTTAACCGCTTGACCAACGGGCCTTTTCCGTGCGGTAGCACGGAATATGGTAGCGGGAATTGGACTTGAACCCATGACCTACCGGGTATGAACCGGTTGCTCTAGCCAACTGAGCTATCCCGCCATATTTATCGGTGAAGGCTCTTGCTCACACCGAACGCTTGAACATTATATCACAAATAAACTGCCTTGTCAATACTTATTTTGAAATTTTGCAAAAAAATTTTATATACACAAAAAATCGCTAAAAATCCACGTTTCTCTCTCAAAAATTCTGTTTTCAAGAGAGAAACGCATATTTTTATCAATATTTGGACGTCGCTGTGACCGCTTCTCCGTCCACCACTTTCTCAGCATCTGAAATTATTTTATCCACAAAGGAACGTAACACGTAGAAATTACCGTACGCTCTTTCCGGATTAGATTCAGAAGCATTTGAGCCCAATGTCTCTATAGTTATATAAGATTTTCTTTCGGAATATTGATAGAATCTGTAAACAGTATTTCGCTTATTTCCCTTTATATCGCTCGCAACAATTGTTATTTTGAGCTGGCATGGATTATTTACATCACTATTAGAAAAATCATCAAGCGCGCCAAGAGCGGCTTTTTCGTCCTTGTCAAGCTCAGTCATTCCCTCAAGAGAGCCGTAAAGCAGTGCCTTATAGAACTGCTGGAAATTTTCCATAGCGCTTGCCGTGTCTGATTTACTGTACTCATTGGTCGCGGCAACGGTATAATCGAGTAACCTTCCATCAGCAATTATATCCGCAATATAAAGCACATCATGAGATACGGTAACTATACCCCAGTCTCCGCTTTCTTTATTCACCACTACAATATTTGAATTGTCCAGAACGTAATATGCACCCTCGTTCCACACGCCTATGGTACAATCACTGTGCGTGATATTCTCCCATACCTTGCTTGTCTTATTATAGGCCATTATCTTGCCCGATTCTTCATTGTACTGTATCTTTTTGTCCGTGGTGGGATAATAAGTCTCGGGGTATCTTGTCAGCTTGCCCTGATCGTTATAAAGAGCAGGCAGATCCACGGCTCGCTGCGCCAATCTGCTATCCGTCCTATCTGCGAAATATATTCCGCAGGAGGTATCGCCTATTACGCTCCAATCACCCGTATCGGCATCTACGAGCACATACTGTCCATCGGAAGTAGCGAACACGTTTCCGCTCGCCCACCAGCCTCGTTTTTCTCCGTAGGTTTCCTCAAGATATCTTCCTATATAAGAAAACTTACCTGTAAAATACACGTATCCGCTATTGGTGACGAAATAATCCGTCTCAAGCACCGACTGCCCCCAGACCAGCTGATCCTCGGCTACTCTGTTTCCATTCATATCCGTCAGGACCACCTGTGCCGCAAGAGTATATTCTTGCCCATTGTATCCTATCACGTAGAAATAGTAAAGATATGCGTCATTGGTGCCGTCCTTATTGGTATCCACCTCTGAGGTTTCCGCCAAAATATAATTCTCTCCTTGAGGCACCCCGGGAGTATAGACTGCGGGCGTTATAAGATAATCTCCCTCGTAGGTGGGATCCACCGCGGCTCCATTACACGTGAGAATATATCTTCCAGTTAACTCATCCTTAACGATTTTATACTCAATGTCTCCGTATTTGAAGCTCTTTCCGCTTTTTGCGGTATAGGTAGCGTATTTTGACGCAGAATCCTCTATTTCAAAATGCGTACTGAAATTCGGGGATTCTATTATGATGTCCTTAACGTGAGATATATCAAGTTGTATATAGCTTGGATCATACCACATAAGCTCGTCCCATTCGAGAAAATCAAAGCTGCTGCTATCCACGGAAACTATCATATCATAGTTTGGCGAATATGCGTAATATATTCCGTCCTCATTCATTTCGCTTATTTCCACGTAATTCTGGACGTAAGCCTTATCTCCGTTATCATCAGTGGTGTGATAGACGAAATACACGATATGAGGAGCGTATTCCAAACCGCATTGTACAAGGTCTTCCTCGTTTGGCGAAAGCTTTACCACCTCGGCAAATGAGGTCTTGTAAAATCCATACAAAACCTTATCTATGCTTGAGCTATTGACATAATACCCATCGGCATATTCAAGCTCCGACACGTAGGGAATGTGAGCATTGAGTGTACCTTCGCGCTCCTCAAGGCTCTTATATGAAAAATCACATATTTTGCGGCTGTATTCCTCAAGATATTTTTCATAAGCGGCATATATTTCATCCTCGTCTGCGACCTGACCGTCACCGTAGAGCTTTTCAAGCTCTGCCATAATGGTCTCGTAATCTATGTCGTCATATATTATGAAATTCGACACGTTGAAATAATTGGTCTCTCCCATAGGATATACCAGAGTTGGTGTCACAAAGGCTTCTACTTTTCCAAGCACGAGATCAGTAATTCCCGACGTGCCAAGAACGTAGATGGTATCCCTGCCCTCATACCGGGCGTAATATCCTGTCTCTGTGACAGTCATATCTCCGATAATCACCTTATGGCTCTCTCCCGACATGGTCGTGATAATATACCAGGCGGGCTCATATTCATATTCTGTTTCCACTTGATTGCCGTTTTCATCTATATGCACCTTGGTTCTGATCTCAGAGGCGAGCCCGTATTCGCTATAATCAATACTGCCGTCGGCAAGTGTAACGGGCGTATCAAGCCTTTTCATAGATAAGGTATATCCGCAAGCCACGGCAAGCTGTGCAAATACCGTTCTGTCGTATGGTGTGCTTTCGTGATTGCCTATAACAAAATCCATATTTTCATCACGCTCAAACGTATACGTGCCGTGCTCGTTATGCACCTCGATGGATTTTATTATTTTGGAGCTGTCCTTAGTGGAGTTTTCATCATACGTCAGCTGCTTGAACATCAGCACGTACTGAGCATACCCTATCTCCTCGGTATCCGAGGTATGAACTACGGCATAGACCGAGCTCTCTCCGCTCTTTGAATCTATTTTTACAAGTGTTCCGAGTGCGGTTTGATAATATCCCTCCGCGTTTTTGTCGCAGACCTCTCCGCTTTTATAGCACAAGGCATAGCTACCGTCCACCTTTTTGATGTAATAACGGGTGCCGTCAACATCGTCAAAGGCGTATATCTGCACTATATAATTAACTACAAGAAGAGCCACTATCAACAATGCTATAGCAACAGCCATCAGTATAACAGCTGTTCGTTGCCTGTTTAGCAGATTTTTCTGCTTTACACGTTTGACAGCGGATTCTCCCGTGATCGTGTTCTTGTTTATCTCTGACATATAGTGTGTCCTTTGTTTTTATCACGACCTTTTAAGGTCAGTTTATAATTATCTGTATTTTCTGCGCACCGTTACTACTACTCCCACCGCAAGGGATATCGCCAATGGCGCTATTGTCAACCAGGATGACCAAGCCTTCACGTCAACCGTTTCATGCGCAGCGGTATTCTCTATCTCATACTCGTAAAGAGTTTTGAGACTTACGTTGGCGGGGACTGCCTCTCCGCTTACGTTTCTGAGTGCGGACAGTAGAACGTCAGCGTTGCCGTAAGCAGAAGCACTCAAAACGTCGTTTTTAAGGAAATCCGTGGACGCCAATGCCAACACGTAGGATGACTGACTTACAACGTTGTAATTGCTCTCCTGAACCTCTCGGCTCTCCTGTGTTATCGTCATTAATTTGAAGCTGCTTTGTTGGGTCGCCACCTCGTACGTATGTCCGTCTATCTCGGCAAAGGCGGTAGGATAAGACGTGAACACGTCGAGCATACTCCTCATAATTCCGTTTCTGTAGTAGCTGTAGTAGGCATAAGCCGAATTTCCGCTTTCAGCGCTCTCGTCAACGTATATTTTGACGTAATTCTGCGCGGGAACTATCGCCGTTGAGTCTTCGAATATGACCTTTGCGGGATATGCCTGATTTCTCATATCCTTGGTAAGAGTAGCTCCAATTCCCTCAACTGCGTAATTGCCAACTATAACGTCACCCGAATCCGTGCAATTAACGAGGTCTCTCAAAGCATAATTTTCATATTCATCGTCCTCATCACTTGCTCTCGCGACCGTAATTCCCCACTCTGTCAAATACTCCTCAAGATTTTTTAGCACAGGGGTATTTCTGCCGCAGATATAGAAAAACGCGTTTGAAGCATCAATGTACTTGTCGAGCTTTTCTATTTCGGAAACGTTATTTTCACCAAGGTCGCCGTAAGCCTTGAAATCCTCAGAGGGATCAAAGGTGATCATCATTCGGCAATTCTCGGGTATGTCCTGCTTTTCAAGATCCAAAAACTCAATATCGTAGCCCGCGGCATCTATGAGCTTTATAAATTCAGAATATTCCTGCTTGACCTTGCCGTGAGAATCAAATAAGCTCTCACCGTGATTGTTGGTAATAGCACATATGGGAGATTCCGCGCGAGTTACGGAAAGCATCATAGACGCAAGTCTTTGCTCTCCGTTATATGCCCAGGGCTCGTCCGCTGTGGAATCCGTATAAAAAAACGAGGAAACGTTCCTGATAATATACTCCGTGCCAAATTCCAATATAACGTCGGAGCTATAAATGCTTGCGGCGGACGTAGTCTTGTATTTCTGGACTGCGGACGGGTCTCTTGTTATATTTACGTATTTTACTTCCACAAGATCCGGATACAGCTTCTTTATCCCACGCGCCGTATAGCTTATATATCGCATTAGTCCATCGCTCTCGATATCATCGCGATCCGCACAGAATACGATCTCAAGCTTGATAGGATCCTCACCCGTCTTTTCTCGATCCCCATTGATCTCATTTATCTTTGGAATCACCTGCGAGTCAAGGAGCGACTTTAATACATCGGAAACGGTATATAGTGAAGACACCTCGTCCTTGTATTTAGGGCTGCTCATATCTACGTACCACAAGTTGACGTCTCCGATAGCGGAGATAATAAGGTTGAGAACAATCACCGCAACAACTACCGCCAAAGTAATAACAGTTATTGCCTTCGAGCTTCTTTTAAAAGTGCTCTCGGCGTGCGGAATGCCGTTTGATGTATATTTTTTTTCATTATCTTTCACCTCATTTACCTCCTTTCTTATACGTATCAATCATAATTATGAATTTTTTCTTCTGACGAGCACTACTATTCCAATTACGCTCACTATAACTATCGGGGCTACGACCAGTGCCACGGTGATACTGTTTGCCAGCGACGTGGTAAGGCTCTCTATCCTATCGCCCTCAAACTGCTTCATAGCAAGTCCCGACGGTGTATTTTTCTTGCCCATAGCTCTTATAGCTTCGGATATCGCGCTATTATTTCCAAGCGCGGCAGAGCGCATAAGGTCTCCCTTGACCATTTCTGTTGATGCTGAAGCAAAAAGATACGCCGTATCGCCATTCTCACACTCTTGCTCGGACAGGGACATCAAAACAAATGGCTCACTGTCAGCTCTCGCTACCGCTCGACCGCCCGACCACGCCACCGCTCCTATATGAGAAGTGAACACAGCGGACACCGTCCTTTTCTGTCCGTTCACCTCACACAAAAGGGTGCCGTTGCCGTCGTCCTCAAATGATTCAGAAAAGGCTATACACGTAGAATTTCCAAAAGCACACGGACGAGTAACATCGCTCACCGTCTCCGCCCCTGTTCCCTTATCGGCTTTTTGAGACAAAACAGTATATCCGTCTACCGTCAAGGAATTCGCAAGATCTCTTACGGTGTAGCAGTTCTCTACGCCATCGTCGGCCGCCGAATGCATATAGCTCACACCCCAATCGGCAAGAAAGCTCTCAAAATTCTCGCGAGGACCCGAGGCAAACGTGTCGGCGGACACGAACACCATATATCTTCCGCCCGAGCTCATATATTTCTCAAGCTTTGTTATCTCCGATACACTGGAATTAGAATCAGATATTTGGAAATCCTGCTTTGGATCAAACGTTATCAAAAGCTCACAATCCGAGGGAATATCCTCTGTCGCAAGATCCAGAAATCCAACAGTATATCCCGACTCCACCACGGCTCTTATCAACTCATAATCGCTGAAATCCTCGCCGTGATTCGCTGTAAAATAACACATAGGTGTTCTATCCTGCGTTATTCTCATAAGGCAGGACGCAATTATCTTTTCACCGTTATACGCCGTAGGGGTTGACGCATCGTCACCGCCGTAAACGTAAAAATCCGCAACGTTCATAGTCTCGTGTCTGTCGCCAAATATGCAGACCACGTCGTAAACCGAGGAGACTCCGTAAGTCCTCGCGACAGAAGGATTCTCCCATATATTAAGATACTCTGTTTCAATGTGATTGGGAAACATTTCCACGACCTCATATATAGAATCGTAAACGTGCTTCCAGGAGTTGTTTTGCTCTATATTCTTCTGCTCATCGCAAAATATGAGCTTTATTTTTTGTCTCTCGCTCTCGGGGCGAGTCAAGTTGACGTCATTCACCCTTGAAATAACAAAATCCTCAAGATATTCGCGGCAATTATCACTTATTGAGTACACGGCGGACACAGACATATCTCTGTACATCCACTCATATCTCATAGCAAGCGCGCCCACTATCACGTTTAATATAACGACCGCGGATATGACCAGAACTGACAGCAAAACCGATACGCCGCCGTATTTAAGTCTTCGTTTTCTTACTTTTTTGTTCATTCTATCTCCATTCCGCCGCCCATGGCGACACAGATGTTGTTGACGAATCCTGCCCCTCGACAAAATTCGCGCGTGAAAAGATTCATTTACATACTATGAAAGACTTTTCCACGCTACCTAAATAAAGGAATCAACTCCAACGGCGCTTTTCGTAAACTCGCACCGTAAGGAAAATGAACAGAAACGCAAGTGATACAAAATACACTATCGCGGAGATATCAAAGATACCCTGACTGAAGTTTTCAAATCTGTCAACCACGGATATCCAGCTTATCACCACTCTTATCCAATAAACGTTTATAAAGTTGCTGATAATACCGATTCCCGTAAGCGCAACCATAACTGCCATAGTAGTTATAGCTGCGGCAAGCTGATTTTCGGCAAACGAAGAAATAAAGGTTCCAATGGCTATAAATGCCGCGCCTATAAATACCATACCAATCATACAGCCGATTATTTCCGCGGTGGCGGGGCCTACGTAGGTGGTATCATACGCCATATTGCCTCTTTCTGCCGCCGCGATAACGTAAAGCGGTATGAGATTTATGCAAGAAACTGCCACGCAACTAAAGAAAAGGCTGAACGCCGCGCAAAACTTACCCATAACCATTCCGGTAAGAGTAACGGGAGCCGTAAGTAATAGCTGCTCGGTACGCATTTTTTTCTCTTCTGAGAAAAGCCTCATGGTAAGGAGCGGTATAAGTATTACGAGGGCAAATATCATAAGCGTAAAATACGCCGACGTATCATAACTTTTTGACAATATCGTCGTATAGCAGCAAAGAATTGCCGAAAAGGCAAGAAATATCCCACAAAAAACGTAGCCTATGGGATTTGTGAAATACGAGCGCATTTCTTTTTTATAAATAGCGAACATCTTGTCTATGTCCTTTCAAAAACATTTTTGCGAGCCGTCAATCTTCGGGCTCATCGGGCGCATCCTCTCTGCGCTTTTCGGCATCCTTTACAAGCGTATCGGCAACGTCGGACTCAAGGGTGGTACGTGTACGCGCAACATGTTTTTTCGCCGCGCCTCTTTCGTATTTGGATCCTTGAGCAGATTTTGCCTGCTCGGTCTTATCCACCACACTTATAAATATGTCCTCAAGGCTCATTCCCAAAGCCTCAAGCCCCACCATAGCATATCCTCTTTCGGCAAGAGTAAAGAACAGCTTTTTTCTTATGTCCAGTCCGTTTTCAGTCTCAATAACGTAGCAATTTGCGTCTCCGTCCTTTTGAGGAAGGAGCTCCGCGAATACAACACCGGGAATATTCTTGATAACGTTTAAAACGTCCCTTGACGCTCCGCATATCTTAACATTGAAGCGATGATTGCTCTCCACTGCCCTGGTAATATTTTCGGTCTTCTCGTCCGCAACGATCTTTCCCTTGTTTATAATGATTATTCTGTCACAGACAGCCTGCACCTCTTGCAGTATGTGAGTGGATAGCACCACCGTATGATTTTTTCCAAGCGTTCTTATAAGATTTCTAATCTCTATGATCTGCTTAGGATCAAGACCGACCGTGGGCTCGTCGAATATTATAACAGGTGGATTTCCTATAAGAGCCTGCGCAACTCCCACTCTCTGCTTATATCCCTTCGAGAGATTGCGGATAAGTCTTTTGCGCACGTCAGTTATTCTCACCACCTCGCATATTTCGGCAAGATGCTGTTTTCTGTCAAAGGTACAGCCCTTGAGGTCATAATTGAAGTTCAGATATTCATCTACCGTCATATCCTGATACACGGGAGGCTGCTCGGGAAGATATCCTATAAGCCTTTTCGCACCTATAGGATCATTCATTATATCTATTCCGTCGACTGACACTCTTCCTGCCGAAGCCGACAGATATCCCGTAAGAATATTCATAGTCGTGCTCTTGCCCGCACCGTTAGGACCGAGAAGTCCCACCGTTTCGCCCGCACCGATCTCAAAGCTGATATCGTCCACGGCACAATTTGAGCCGTAATTTTTGGTAAGATGCTCTATCTTGATCATTTTATTCCTCACATTCCCTATGCCTCAGCACAACAAATTAAGAGATAAGATACTCCAAAGGAACAGACAAATCCCTGCCTATTCCGTCCATTGTATAAGTTAATACATTATAGTTTAACACATATTTGTAAACGTTCTATGAACGTGTGTCTTCTCGACACCTAAAGCATTTGATTTTTTAGTGATTTTTTTGTGTTTTTTCGCAATTCGTGTAAAGCTCTTGACGAAATTAGCATTCTCTGCTAAAATAGTATTTGTAGAAATATGCTTTCCGACTGTACAGTCGGAGAAGGAAAGGAATATTTGAATATGAGCAACATCAAGGATGCTTCCCTGTGGCAATCGGGAAGAGACAAAATAGAATGGGTGCGCTCTTATATGCCACTACTCTCCGCGATAGAGCAGGAGTTCACTAAAAATCAGCCCTTCGCGGGAATGAAAATATCAATGTCCATACATCTCGAGGCAAAAACAGCAAATCTCGCCAAGGTGTTAAGAGCAGGAGGAGCAGAGGTCAGAGTTACGGGTTGCAATCCCTTATCAACTCAGGACGACGTTGCTGCAGCCCTTGTGCACGAAGGCTTTGAGGTCAATGCGGTACACGGTACAGACGATGAGGGATATAAAAACGACCTCGTAAACACAATCTCATTTTGTCCCGATATCCTTATCGACGATGGAGGAGATCTGATGGCGCTTCTCCACGGAGAATACCGAGAATACGGCAAAAACCTTATCGGCGGTTGCGAGGAGACGACCACCGGAGTTCACAGACTCATCTCTCGTCAGGCAGCCGGTAAGCTTGACTATACTATGATAGACGTAAATGACGCAAATTGCAAACATTTGTTCGATAATAGATATGGCACAGGACAATCCACTCTGGATGGAATAATGAATTCCACCAATCTTATAATAGCGGGAAAGACTGTGGTCGTTGCGGGATACGGTTGGTGCGGTAAGGGCCTTGCCATGCGAGCAAAGGGCATGGGCGCTATAGTTATCGTCACTGAAATAGATCCCATAAAGGCTATCGAGGCAGTAATGGACGGGTTCTCCGTTATGACTATGGACGAGGCAGCTCCCCTGGGCGATCTTTTCGTAACTCTTACAGGTTGTTCTGACGTCATAACCGCAAAGCATATCGAGAAGATGAAGGACGGAGTACTTCTCGCCAACAGCGGACACTTTGATGTGGAGATAAACAAGCAGGATCTGGAGACTCTTTCAGCACAAATGTTCTATAGAAAACCCAATATTAAGGGATATAAAATGGCAGACGGCAGAATAATCAATCTTCTCGCAGAGGGACGTCTTGTAAACCTCGCCGCAGGCAACGGACACCCTGCCGAGATAATGGATATGAGCTTTGCCATTCAGGCAAAATCCCTTGAATTCCTTGCTAAAAATAAGGGGAAGCTTGAAAAGAAGCTTTATGCAGTTCCAGAAGAAATCGACAATGCGGTAGCAGAGCTCAAGCTCAAAACCATGAACGTAAATATAGATCGTCTTACAGAAGAACAGAAAGAATATCTTTCAAAGGTGGATTAATGGAGCTTAAAACACAAGTTGCCGTTATAGGCGCAGGGCACGCCGGAGTGGAAGCCGCGCTAGCGTGCGCGAGAATGGGCATAGACACCGTGCTTTTCACCATGTCTCTTGACAGCATTGCCAATATGCCGTGTAATCCCTCGATAGGCGGCACAGCGAAGGGCCATCTAGTATACGAAATAGACGCACTCGGCGGCGAGATGGGTCGCTCTGCTGACCTTGTTACTTTGCAGTCGAGAACACTCAATCTCGGCAAGGGCGCGGCGGTCCACTCCAAGAGAGTTCAGGCTGATCGAAAAAAATATCAGCAGGTGATGAAATCTGTCATAGAAAGTGCCGACAATCTGCGTCTAATTCAGGTTGAAATAACTGATATAATAACAGAGGATTGCGCGGAAAGTCCTTATGATAAAAGGATAATTGGCGTCAAAACCAAGCTTGGTGAGGTGTGGAATTGCTCGGCCGCTATAATTTGTAGTGGAACATTTCTTCATGGCAGAATATTTGTAGGAAATGTAAATTACGCGGCAGGGCCCGACGGTCTCATCGAAGCAAACGGGCTCTCAAATTCCTTGATAAATAATGGGATATCTCTTATGAGATTTAAGACGGGAACTCCCGCAAGAGTTAAAAGAAACTCTATTGATTTCTCAAAATTGGAGACACAAGAGGGCGAACGCGACTTCATGCCTTTTTCTTGGAGAAGCAACCCAGACGACTTTGAAAATTGCGAGCAGATCCCTTGTCATATAGTTTACACAAACGCCGAAACTCACAGAATAATAAGGGAAAATATACATCGTTCTGCTCTTTATTCAGGACAAATACACGGAATAGGACCGCGTTATTGTCCATCAATTGAAGACAAGCTCGTAAGATTTGCGGACAAGGAAAGACATCAGCTATTTGTCGAGCCGTTAGGAGAAAGCACCGAGGAAATGTATATTCAAGGCTTCTCTACGTCGCTCCCCACAGACGTACAGTATCAGATGCTCAAATCACTTGACGGATTTGAGCATGCGGAGATAATGAGATACGCCTACGCCATAGAATATGACTGCATAGATCCCACACAGCTCTATCCAACCCTTGAATTTAAAGCGATTTCAGGTCTTTACGGGGCAGGTCAGTTCAATGGAACATCGGGATATGAGGAGGCTGCGGCTCAAGGACTTATAGCGGGAATAAACGCCGCGCTAAAGCTTAAATGTGATGAACCGTTGATACTTGAACGGTCCAGCAGCTATATAGGCACGTTGATAGATGACCTTACAACCAAAGGCACGAATGAGCCTTATAGAATGATGACCTCTCGCTCGGAATACAGACTTTTGCTTCGTCAAGACAACGCGGATGCCCGTTTGACACCGCTCGGCCGCAAGGTGGGACTTGTAAAAGACGAGCAATATAATTATTTTTTGTCAAAGCAAGAATCAGTTAACGAGGAAATAGCAAGACTTGAAAGGACTTACATTTCCAAGGATACAGCAACCGTTTTTCTTCAAAAACATCAAAAAGATTCCGCAAAATCAGGAGTTTCTCTCGCAGATTTTCTAAGACGCCCCGATTTCGACTATGAAAGTATCGCTGAAATAGACACCTCTCGTCCAAATCTTCCAAAGCTCATTTGGAGCATCGCAACCACCAACATTAAATACGCGGGATACGTCAAAAGACAATTAGCAGAGGTAAAAAAGCAAGAAAGATTGGAGACCAAGCCTCTTTCTCCCGAGCTTGATTACCTTTCGATCAAAGGATTGAGAATAGAGGCGGCACAAAAGCTGGATAAGATCAAGCCCCTCACCCTTGGACAAGCATCAAGAATAAGCGGAGTAAGCCCCGCAGACATATCGGTTTTATTAGTATATTTAGGCATAAAATAAAAGAGGTTTTATGGAATATCAAGCATATAAGCAATTATTTTCAAACATTTTTGAGTCAAACGGGCTCGGAGAACTGTTGAACGAGGATAAGATACGGCTTTTTTATGAATTCTCCGACATACTGGTGGAAAGCAATAAGTCATTTAATTTGACCGCCATAACACAAGAAAAAGACATCATTTTAAAGCATTTTACAGATTGCGCATCAGTTGTCAAGCATATTCCTAACGACGCAAACCTCATAGACGTCGGTTGCGGCGCAGGATTCCCTTCTTTTCCTATTGCGATACTTCGGGATGACGTTAAAGTTACAAGTCTTGATAGCACTGCAAAGAAAATAAGCTTTATCAGAGACACCGTTTCATTGCTGAAGCTGCAGAACGTATCCGCAGTATGCTCAAGAGCAGAAGAATTTGCAATAAAAAATCGCGAAAGTTTTGACGTCTGTATCAGCAGGGCCGTCGCAAGACTCAACATTTTATCAGAATTGTGCATCCCGCTTGTAAAGCAAGGAGGCTTGTTTATAGCCATGAAGTCATCAACGGGCAAAGAAGAACACGCCGAGGCATATCTTGGGATACAAAAGCTGGGGGGCGAACTATCAGAAAGGCACCTTGCCTCCCTGTCAGACGGCGAAGTGTCTATATCGAGAGAAACTTTTGTTTATCGCAAAATCCATGCAACGCCCAAAGGGTTTCCAAGGAAATACTCACAAATACTAAAAAAGCCATTATAACAAACAAAAAGCCCGTGCAATTGTCGCACGGGCTTTTTGTTTCACGTGAAACATCGCCTCAATTTCACGCCAAATTCGTTTCGCGTGAAACAATCAAGATGTATTCAAAAAAAGGAGAGTGTTTCACGTAAAACACATTTTAGAACGTGCGCCCCGCGTATCAAGCAGAACCATCCCAGGCCCGAGCCTCATTGTTTCACGTGAAACAGTCAAAAATAATTATTTTTTATAAAACCCTATTGCAAATAACAAAAAAGTGTAGTATAATATGTCTGTATACAAATAAATTGAATGGGAGTACAACAAATTGGGAAAAATAATATCGTTTTCTAACCAAAAAGGCGGCGTCGGTAAAACCACATCTGCGGTTAACGTTGCTGCTTCTCTTGGAATCTTAGGTCACAAGGTGTTGCTCATCGACCTTGATCCTCAGGGAAACGCCACCAGCGGTGTCGGCATATCAAAGAAACAGCTTAAAAGCTCCATAAATGACGTTTTAATAGGAGAAGCTTCCGCTAAAGATGCAATTATAGAAACAGATTTTGAAAATCTTAGCATAATCCCTGCTAATATTGCTCTCGCAGGAGCAGAATACAACCTTTATCAAGGAAACGGTGCGGAAAGGGTTATGAAAACTGCCCTCGAGCCCATAAAGGACAATTATGACTACATTATAATAGATTGCCCGCCTTCATTGAGTATGCTTACGGTCAACGCAATGGTAGCCAGCGACGGAATCATTATTCCTATGCAATGCGAATTTTATGCACTTGAAGGTCTTTCTCAGCTGACGGTTACTATCAATAGAATAAAGGCCAACTTCAACAGCTCGCTGAACATCACAGGCATACTTATAACTATGTATAATTCCAGACTCCTTCTTTCTCTTCAAGTAATTAACGAGCTCAAAAAGCATTATTCGGACAAGCTTTTCAACACTCAAGTTTCAAGAGGTGTAAGGGTTTCAGAGGCCCCCGGATTTGGTTGCCCCGTTTATTATCACGATAAGAGAAGCAAGGGAGCAAACGAATATCTGGCGATAGCAAAAGAACTCGCATCAAGAATATAATAAAAAGGAGATTTGACAATGGCTAGAGGTGGTCTCGGCAGAGATTTTTATTCTATTCTCGACGACAATATGATCGAGGACAAAAAGGATTCTATAACAACAATAAAAATTGGTGATATAGAGCCCAGGAAGGATCAGCCCAGAAAGTCGTTTGACGAAGAAAGCATACAGCTCCTGGCAGATTCAATAGCAGTACACGGCGTATTACAACCAATTATAGTGCGCGAAAACCCCGATTTTATCGGTTCTTATGAAATAATTGCGGGAGAAAGACGTTGGAGAGCCGCAAAAATGGCAGGTCTTTCGGAAATGCCCGTAGTTATAGTAGACGGTGACGATCTCAAGATTGCGCAGATAGCGCTCGTGGAGAATGTTCAGCGAGAAAACCTGAACCCCGTCGAAGAGGCATTTGCTTACCAGGCACTTATAGAGAGATTCGGTCTTACGCAGGAGCAGCTCTCAAAGGAGGTAGGCAGATCGCGTTCAGCCATAGCTAACATGTTGAGGCTCATAGATCTTCCCGACGAGGTCCTCGAACTTCTCAAGGACGGCAAAATCACCAACGGTCATGCGCGTGCCATTCTCGGTCTTGATGACGAGGAGCAGATGATAGCGCTCGCTAACAAGGTTCACGAAAGAGACCTGTCGGTAAGAGAGGTCGAAAAGACCGTCAGAACCATTCTCGCCAATAAAGACGTAGAGATACTTAAGGAAACCAACGATCAGTCAGTACAAAAGAGGGTATATATGAGAGATCTCGAAAGAAGGGCTATGGATAAGCTTGGCAGACGAGTCAAGATCAATCAAACGTCCAAAAAGAGCACCGTTGAGCTTACATTCGACAGCGACTCGGACCTTGAGGAGCTTTTATCCCTCATCTGTGGCGATGAATTCTTCAAGGTATAGTATCGAAAAATCCCAAAACGCCCAAAATAAAACATTTGTTCTATAATAATGTAAATCAAATCAGCAACCAAAGAAAGGACACTAATTATGCTTGATATAAATTATATCAAAGAAAACCCCTCCGAAGTAATAGAGCGTCTTGCCATCAAAGGAAAGGACGCCGCAGAGGAAATAGCAAAAATACTTGAGCTTGACGCAAAAAGGCGAGCTCTCATAACAGAAACAGAGGGATTCAAGGCTGAGCAGAACAAGCTCACAAAGATGATACCTCAATATAAAAAGGAGGGAAAGGATCCTTCTCCCATTTTTGCGCAGTCAAAAGAACTCGGAGCAAAGGCTAAAGCAAACGATGAACTTATAAAGGCTGTTGAGACGGAGCTTACGGGCTATATGCTCGGGCTTCCCAATCTTCCCGACCGCGATCTCAAGCCCGGTGGAAAGGAAAACAACGAAGCTATAAGATATTTCGGCGAGCCTCACAAGTTTGATTTCCAGCCCAAAAATCATGTGGATCTTTGCACAAGTCTCGGTCTTATTGATTACGATCGCGGAACAAAGCTTTCGGGGTCGGGCTTCTGGATATATCGCGGAATGGGCGCAAGACTGGAATGGGCTCTCCTTAACTATTTCATAGACACGCACCTGGCAGACGGTTACGAGCTTATTTTGCCTCCTCATATGCTTGAATACGAGTGTGGAGTAACCGCAGGGCAGTTCCCCAAATTCGCGGACGAAGTATATAAGATAGAAAATCCCACGGACAACCGTTCGAGATACATGCTTCCCACCGCAGAGGCCGCTCTCGCGTCTCTTTACAGAAACGAGATACTCACCGAGGCAGATCTCCCCAAAAAGCTCGTCAGCTACACTCCTTGTTTCCGTAGAGAAGCAGGCTCTTATCGCTCTGACGAGAGAGGAATGGTGCGCGGACATCAGTTCAACAAGGTAGAGATGTTCCAGTACACGTTGCCTGAAAAGAGCGACGAGGCATTTGAGGAGCTGGTAATCAAAGCAGAAAATCTCGTAAAGGGACTCGGATTCCATTTCAGAACCGTTAAGCTTGCGGCAGAGGACTGCTCTGCATCCATGGCAAGAACCTACGACATTGAGATAAACATTCCCTCAATGAACGGATACAAGGAGGTTAGCTCCGTGTCCAACGCACGCGATTATCAGGCGCGCAGAGGTATGATGAGAGTTAAGAGAGAGAACGGAAAGATCGAGTATCTTCACACGCTCAACGGTTCAGGTCTTGCCACCTCCAGAATCCTTCCCGCCCTTGTTGAGCAGAACCAGAACGCTGACGGAAGCGTTACAGTCCCCGAGGTCTTGCGCAAATATCTCGGCATAGATATCATCAAAAAATAATATAATACCAAAGAGGGAACACTATGCTCAATTTTGCCCTTTCAAAGCAGCAAAGCTTGCTCTCTGAACTGTGGGAATATTTTATAGATAAATATTTTTCGGTGGAGGTCCCTTATCTCGAGAATTTTAAGTTGGGATCAGGCTCTTTGGTATCACTTCGATGGATCATAATCGGTATTGTAATAGGAATAGTCGTCGCCTCCGCTTGCTCTATATACAACAAGAGGTACGTGGGAGATTTCGTAAGAAAAGTGATATCCGAAGAATGTTTTGATGCCTCGTCGGCAAAAACTCTCTACGAGCTGGGATATCTCAAGCACCCCGCGATCAGAGGGATGCTCAAAAGCGGCGGAACTCTTTCGCGTTGGATTCGCTGTGTTGAAGAAGACGACTTTATAGCCGCAACAGAAGCGGCCCGTCAAGCATTTGAGGAAGAACACAAGAACCATTCCAAGTCCCCTAAATTCAAAGAACCTGTCTTTGAGAGAGATTGTAACACTATGCATTTTTATATCCCCGAGGACAAAAAATATGCCGCTGACGTTAAATTCGACGCAAAGGGTGCAGATTGGCGCTCGTTTGTAGCTGTAACAATCATATCGGTAGTCCTTTGTATGTTTATATGCTACATCCTTCCCGATATGATTAAGCTTGTGGATAATTTTATTTCCGTAATGAAATAATCAACTTGATATACCCTCTCAACACCAACGAAAGAAGGGATATGTATTAGAAAACCCAATATAGCACTTATGGCATCACGCAATAGCGATGGGCAGGTATGTGTAAACCAAGCCTATCTCAACGCTATTTGGGCATCGGGCGGAAATCCCGCCGTGCTTCCGTATACGACAGACACGGCGGAGCTTGAGGAATTTTGTAGCTTTTTCGACGGATTTATGTTTTGCGGCGGCGAGGATATAGACCCGATCCGCTACGGGCAACGCAGGCATCCGGAGACCAAGCCCACTTGTCCAGAGCGAGACGACTTTGAATTAGCTCTCTTTTCCATTGCTTTCAGTACAGAAAAGCCCATTTTGGGTATATGCCGCGGAGAGCAGCTGATCAACATTGCCCTCGGAGGAACGCTCCACCAACACATAGAGGGGCACCGTCAAGAAACGCCCAGAGAAACAACCGAGCACCGAATAAAAGTCTTGGAGAATTCCTTGCTTTATAGGATAATCGGGGAGAAAGATATATACACTAATACCTTTCATCATCAATGCGTTGATAGTCTTGCAGACGGTCTTATGTGCGATGCTATGAGTACAGACGGATACATCGAGGCATATCATCACTCCCGGCACAAATTCTGCCTTGCGGTACAATGGCACCCCGAGTGCTTTTACAAAAAGGCTGAATCCTCCTCAAAAATATTCAAAGCATTTATAGCTGCTTGTATATAACAAAAACAGACACCGCGTGTACGCGGTGTCTGTTTTTATAGGCATCAGTGTATCTGTGTGCCCTCTGGAACCATATCGTCAACGAATATTACCTTGCAACCGCAAGCGTTATTGGTAGCCGCCAAAAGCATACCGTTGCTGTTGACTCCCGTTATTCTTGTCGGCTGGAGGTTTGCGATAACTATTATCTTCTTTCCAACCAGCTCCTCGGGTGTGTAGTCGTGCTTGATACTTGAAACTATAACTCTCTCGTCAATTCCGTCATTGAGAGTGAGCTTATAGCAGGAATGAGATTTTCTTATCTCCTGGCACTTGACGATCTTGCAGACTCTGAGATCGAGCTTTGAGAAATCATCAATAGAAACATACTCTGCCTTAATGGGCTCAACGGGATCAGGCTCGCCGTAGACCTTTTCCTCTGCCACTGGTGCAGCATCTGCCGCCGCCTTTGCCTCGATGGCTTTCTCCTCATCAGTCTGAGATGTTGAGAAGTCAAGAAGATGAACAAATCTATCCTTTTCAATAGCGTAAAGGAAGAGATAAAGTCTCGGACCCTGCTCCTTATTGATAAGAAGCTTGTAGACGGTCTTGAAGAACTTGCCCTGAATACCCTTAAGCTCCTTCTGGTCGGTAACATCGGGATATATTTTCTTAGGAATGGCATAAAGCTCAGTGTTGAGCTCGTCAAGCGTATAGGTCTCTTTGGAGAGATACTCATACAGAGCCGCGATGGCCCGCTTTTCCTTCTCGTCAAGCTCGCCCCAGACATCAAAGTTACGTGTCGCGCGCAGCTTATTGACCTGATCGGGTGCGCACTGCTCAAGCCAGAACTTAGCTCTGTCAAGTCTGTCGGCGAATTGCTCGTACTTGTAAGGAGTTCCTATCTTTTCAAACACTGTTTCCAGCATAGGAACGTTGAAATCAACTATAGATCCAAGCTGTACCAAGAGAGACATAGGGACAGTCTCAAGCTTTCTGCCATCAATCACGCAGTTGTGCATAACCGTCGCAGTAAATTCGCTTGCCGTTCCCGATATATACTCGTTGTACATCTTATCAAATTCAAAGTACTGACGAAGTATTCCGTCGTCAAAGCAGAAGTCGAACGCCTTTGTGGGCTCGGTCTTAGAATAGAGCCACAAAATTATTTCGGGTTGATAGAGCTTGAGAAGGAGCTCGGGAGTCATATTGAGTCCCGATGATGAAGACATCTTTCCCGCAACGCCCTTAATACCGATAAACTCATATCCCTGATAAATAGGAGCCTCGTGTCCGTATATCTTCTTTGCGATGACCTTTGAATTGTTGTACGAGCCCGTAGGCGCGGAATGATCTTTTCCGCCCGGCTCAAAATCCACCTGCTCGTATTTCCAACGCATAGCCCAGTCTATCTTCCAGCCGAGCTTGCAGTTGAAATTCTCAAGGAAATTGAATTTTCCGTGATGTCCGCAACGGCATGTAAACTCTGCCTCTGTGCAATCATCCGAAAGAGAAGTAATCTTGGTGAAGTCGGTGTGACACTCGGGACAGAAGATGCTTACGGGATAATATTCCGACTTTTCCGCATCATGCACCGCGCGTCTTTCCTCCTCGGTCTTTGTCATATCCTTGGTCTTGAAGGAGTCAAGAATTTCAAAAATTTCATCTCTCTTGCGCAAAGCCTCAATGAGATCCTCGGTATATTTGCCCGAACGGTACATCTCCGCCTGATAGCGACACTCAAATTTTATGCCAAAGGGCTTTATAGCATTAAGGAATTCCTCCTCAAAGTGACGCGCATAATTTTCGTGACATCCAAACGGATCGGGAATATCAACGTAGGGACAACCGATATACTTGTCATATGCGTCACCTACTACCGCCTGGACGTTCGCGGGGATTTTGCGACAACGGTCAAACTCGTCCCAAGATATTATAAGCTTTGCCTTTTTACCCTTCTTTTCAAGAGCCTTTACAACAAAGAGAGGGGTAGCGATATCTCTGAAGTTTCCTATATGGACAGAGCCCGACGGGCTTACACCTGCGGCGCAGACGTATTCTTCCTTGTCGGGATTCTTTTGTATCAATCGTTCAGCTATTTCCTCTGACCAATGCATAATTTTCTAATCCTTCCTTTATCTATCTGTTGTTTTGCAATATTCATTATATTTTATCACATTTGCCTTGTGTTGTCAATATGGACAAGATTATATTTATTGCCCAAGGGCATTTTTTATGGGCGGTTTTATAACGAAAGACTACCAAGTACAGTCGCAACCGTCGACGTGAATGCAAGCATCCTCGATTTCACAGATGTCTCCGCAATCACTACAGACATCACAGCAATCGTCATAACTTGCGGTGCAATCGACAGCCATCTGACTATTATATTGAGGCAACTCAACAGTTTTTTTGACGTGAGTATCGTATTCCACCTCTGGAACACTAACAGGGAAAATTGATGCGTCAAAGTATTTTCCATTGTGGTTTTTTCTGTAATCGGATGGGGACGCACCTATCTGTTTAATAAAAACTCTGTTGAAGGTTCTGAGCGTCCCGAAGCCCGAAGAATAGCAGACCTCTGTTATGGTCTTATCCGTGGCCCTGAGCATTCGGCATGCCTCGGATATCCTAAGCGAGTTGATGTAATCATTGAATCTTACGCCTAACTTGTCGCCAAAAAGATGGGATATATAATATCTGCTCAAGTGGAGCTCGTCCTCAAGCATGGACAGGGACAGTTCTTTTGTGAAATTCTGCGAGCAGTACAAAACCACCGTTTTCATAGCCTGACTTTCGTCTGATCTGTTGTAATCAAGCTCGATCATTGACAAAAATTCCGCAAAAAACGAGAGCAGATATCCCTTCATCAAAGAATCTCTTTGATTTTCGGGAAAATTCTTTGCATCTGCCACTATGTTTATCACAGAATCAAGTCGGGCATTATCCCTTGCGTTTTTGATAAGAGGATTAATCGGTGAGCTTGACGACATCTGTGCCTCAAACTCAGGCACAAGATTGGGGTTTATGATAAAGATCTTATATTTGTTTCCTTTTTGAAGATCTACGAATCTGTGTATCTTATTTGGAAACACGATGAGCATGTCTCCGGACCTCACATTGTACTCATCGGAATCTATGTGGGCACACATTGCACCCTCTATCATATATACTATCTCTACGTGATAGTGACGGTGCGGTCTGCAACCGAGCACCACTGTGCCTCCTCTGTCATCACGATAGAAAAAATCAACTTTTCTTTTTTCCTGCGTTGCTTTCATAATACAATCCACCTTTGCGTTATTGGTCGTGAGTACTACGTAACTTTCTTTTGCGACTTCTTGCAAGCAAGAACATAATGGCACACAAGGCAAGCGCAGACACCGCCACGATGACTACGGTTATTACGGTGCGAGCACCTTTATGCGACGATCCGTATAGCGCAATGTCCTTTATTTCTACGCATGAAACGTCTTCTTCTGCATCAGGCAGGATGCAAACGGAAACGTTGAGCGCATCTGATGATTTAACTTCTGACGTAAGATCTGTAATGTTAAAATAATATGTCATCTCGCCATCTATAACCTCCGTTTCGCCCACGTAAGCCGCTGAGTTCTGTTGATTTGATACGATAATAGCTATTTTGCCACAGTCCGCCGCTGAGACCGTAACACCGATATATCCCGACGATATTACCTCCTTAGCAGGCACCCCGACCACGGTCGCGGCTCCTATATACTTTGACGAGTCGGACTCAAGCAATAATGTTTTGTAATAATCCCCGCTTTCCGCGTCCTTGTTCAGCTTAATGCGGACATTGTATGCACTGCCCGCCGCTTCAAGCTCATATAACTCAAAGGGTATCTCGGATCTGTTTTTCACAACAGACGAGCTAAGCTCAAGCTTGGCAGTCTGCTCATATTTTAACTTTCTTGAGGTATATTCTGCAAAATTCGGCATTTCCGCATCCTTTACCTTTGATACGTATCCCTCAAGCTGTGTAGTCATATTACTGCCGCACATAAGAAACGCATAATACAATTCAGATCTGTTTCCTCCCGCGCTGTAAAGCGAAGACTCATCCTCTCTTGCCGAATAGATGAAAGCATCAAATCCAAGCTCCGCAGCTCGATAATAGGAATATGCGTAATATGCCGCTCTGTTTTTTTCACTGGTCTTTTCCGATAGAGCAAGCCCGTCTATAATGTACCTTCTTTCCTTTTCCAAGTGCCGCAGAGCGTCACTGTGCATAAGATCCACAAAGCTCTTGATGTTGTTTATACCGAGAGTGGAATATTCCCAGCCCTCTCCCGATAACAAGGACGAAAGATCCTCCCCATCTCCCAAATTCAATGCCACGCTCCATGCAAAATCTCCTCCGGATTTTGAACGGGTAGCAAATCTTTCCAGAAAGGCCTGCGCTCCTATATTGGAGGATGATCCTTCTTCTCTCCACACATTACTTATCGAAATGTATATCTCTGCAGACGGGTTTATGGATCTTAAGGTATTGCTTGCCGCTCTCACCCAAGCGTGATAAATGCCTTCAAACTCCTCCTTGGAATAAGATGTATTGCAATATGAAGAATATTCATTCACGCGGTCTCCGATAATGTAATCGGTCACATTACCGTTATCCCCCGAATATCTTGCGGCGAGAAATGAATAAAATGCTTGAATATATCTGAAAGCTTCACTGTCATTCATATTCACGGCATAACCTGAGCATCCTTTTTTGATCTTGGGGCAATATAGAGATAGAACAGGAGATTTTTCATATTCCCCGTATTTGTCGGTGGCAGGATATTTAAGAGCTGTTCGCAGATAAACGCGCAATCCAAGAGCGTTTGCCTCTTTTATCGCTTTATCCATACGGTTGACGGTCTCTTCGTCAAAATAGTATGAAACGCCGTCAAAAACATAATGAATAGCCTGCGGCTGATATTCGTATAAAAGGATATCGTTAATATAAGCCTCGAGCAAAATATGCTCCGCGCCCAGATATGCCGCCTCGTAAACATCGTCCGATGACACGCCCTTTATTCCCGACGGATCCACAGGCTTGACCTTGTTCGTCGCGAGAACATCAGGATTGCTTATGTATGCGGCATCGGTAATAGCTATATATTCGGAATCCGTTTCGTCGGCATCTGATGACTTGCGTGCCAACACAAACGCACGCGACAGATGCGTGCCTTGACTCTCGTCATTCAGCTTGAATTCAAAAGTCAACTTTTCCTTGACCTTTGCATCTGCCAAAACTATGACAGAATCGTCAAGCTCCACGGTGTAGGGAGTAGTCAAGGCCAGCAGATACACCGACTCGCCCTTATGCTCCTCAATGTACTGATCGTCAAGAAAAGCTTTCAGACTAACGGTCTGCTTGTTGTTTTTTATGGTTACCTCATATATCTCCGTCTGCTCGGGATCCTGCGAGCATGAGCATATAAATAATGCCGAAGTCATAATCAGAATGAATAGCAATATTGCGCGAAATATACTTTTGGTTTTCATTTGCAATTTTCCCTTTGCTCTAATATTTTTTAAACCACATATTTCGGGCATAAATTACTGGACAATTATTGTCACGTGGCTAAAATTCCACATTTATTATATCATGTTCAGACAAATATTGCAATAGTTGTTTTGAATTTTTATTATTTTGAGTAATTTATAGAGTCCCCTCCGCATATAATATTACACATATAACAAGGCTTGGAGGTTTTGATTTGAGATCCACTGCTTCTGCTATAGGATTTTTGTTGTTTTTGGCGTTCGCTATTGTTTTTTTGAACTCCTGCGGCGTCGCATCGGGCACTGATTGCTTTGCTTATGCTTCTCCTCCTTTTACCGTCAAGGCAGAGGGCAACATCGACAACTCGCAGATAAATGCAACTGTATATTATACTCCGGAGAGCACAAAAAGCCAAAGGACGTCTGTTATGACCGTCATATTTATGTCACCGCAAGAGCTCGAGAGGCTTACCGTAACTCTTTTCTCAGACGGATCTACGTCAGCAAGAATAGGATCATTGTGTGCCGAGGGATCAGAGTACAGGGAGCTCCTCGTGCCATTTTACACCCTTTTGGGCAACGTGGAATACTCGTCAATTAAAAAAACGGATAATGGCGAAAAAGTCGTTCAAATAAAGAACGAGCACCAAGATCTCTCGTATTATTTTAAGGATAATTCACAAGCTCCCTATAAAATACAAGGGAACACGAGCGGCAGGCAGATAGTTCTGACTTTGAGTGATTTTTCTTTTGAATAATTCTTTTTTGTGTGAGAAAAAGTTGTTTTTCTCGTTGACATTCAAGGTATTTTATAGTATAATGTCTATGTAAATGTTTATAACTCCCCGAAAGGACAGGACAATGGAACGATCAAAGCTACAAGAGCTGTCGCAGATCGCGGCGAAAATACGACTTGGTATTATTGAATCCACCCACGCAGCTCAGTCGGGACACCCCGGCGGCTCGCTATCAATAGCGGATATTCTGGCATATCTTTATTTTGAAGAGATGACCGTGTATCCCGAGGATCCCAAAAATCCCGACAGAGACAGATTCGTGCTTTCAAAGGGACACACAGCCCCCGGTCTGTATTCCGCGCTTGCAATAAAGGGGTTCTTCACATTTGAAGAGCTTTCCACCTTGCGTCAGATTGACAGCAGACTACAGGGACACCCCGATATGAAGGGAATACCCGGAGTAGATATGACCACAGGCTCTTTGGGCCTTGGCATTTCGGCTGCTTGCGGAATGGCTCTCGCGGCTAAGCTTGACAAAAAGGATTACAGAGTTTATACCATCCTCGGAGACGGAGAGAGCGAGGAAGGTCAGGTGTGGGAGGCGTCTATGTTCGCTAATCACTACAAGCTGGACAACCTCTGTGTAATAATAGATTACAACAAGCTCCAAATAGACGGTCCTGTTGCCGACGTCATAGGCCCCGCTCCCTTCGAGAGCAAGCTGGAGGCATTTGGATACAATGTTATCACAATAGACGGACATAATTTTGATGAGATAGAATCCGCATTCAAGGCGGCTAAAGCATGTAAGGGCAAGCCTACGGCTATCGTCGCCAATACCGTGAAGGGCAAGGGCGTTTCCTTCATGGAAAACAAGGTAAATTGGCACGGCAGCGCGCCCAAGGATCCCGATTATCTCGCGGCTGTCACAGAGATAAAAGCATCAATGTAAGGAGACGTAAAAATGGCAGAAAAGATCGCGACAAGAGAAGCATACGGTAAAGCATTGGTTGAATTTGCCGACAAATACGACTACGTAGTTCTGGACGCCGACCTTGCTGAGGCTACTAAGACAATATACTTTGCAAAAGCGCACCCCGAAAGATTTTTCGATTGCGGAATCGCAGAGGGCAACATGATATCTACAGCCGCAGGTCTTGCGGCGGCGGGCAAGACGGCATTCGCGTCGTCGTTTGCCATGTTCGCAGCGGGACGTGCGTTTGAGCAGGTAAGAAACAACGTGGGCTATCCTCACCTTAACGTAAAGATAGGCGCTACTCACGCAGGAATCACCGTCGGCGAGGACGGAGCTACCCACCAATGCCTTGAGGACATAGCGCTTATGAGGACTATACCCGGAATGACCGTGATAAATCCCTCTGACGCAGTCGAGGCGCGCGCGGCAGTCGAAGCGGCTATACAGACCTACGGCCCCTTTTATATGAGATTTGGAAGAGCCGCAGTCGAGGTCATCAATGATTCCCCCGATTACAGATTTGAGATAGGCAAGGGCGTGCTTCTCCGTGACGGAGCAGACGTTACCATCGTAGCCACGGGAATCATGGTATCTATGGCGCTTGAGGCGGCGGAAGCGCTCGCAAAAGAGGGAATAGATGCAAGAGTTATAAACATACATACCATAAAGCCTGTTGATAAAGATATCATTATTAAGGCTGCAAAGGAAACAGGCGCGATAGTCTCCGCAGAGGAGCACAACATCATTGGCGGCCTCGGCTCTGCGGTTGCGGAGGTATTGTGCGAGAGCTGCCCCGTTCCTATGTTGAGAGTAGGCGTTGAGGACAGATTCGGAAAATCCGGCAAGGTCCCTCCTCTGCTTGAGGAATACGGACTTACTGCCGAGAACATCGCAAACAAGGCTCGTGCCGCACTTAAAATGAAGTAATAAAGCAAAAAGCTGTCTGCTTTCGCAGACAGCCTTTTTGTTTCATATTACAATAATTTCTCGTACGCCACGCGCTCGTCTCCGTCCTCAAGATATATAGTTCCGCAGTGCACAAAACCGTGCTTTTCAAGCATACGTCTCATTACCTTGTTGCCCTTGTGAGTATCTATGCGTAAGGACTTTTTGCCACTCTTTTTTGCAAGATTTATGGCATAATTTATTATCTCGGTGGACATACCACTTCCGCGGCTCTTAACAGATATCGCGACTCTGTGTATGGCAAGATAGTGGTCTTTTCCGTTGCCCGTCAACCATTCTCCGCCATATATTGAGTCATACGTGGGCTCCCCATCCCGTATTATTGCGAACGTCCCACATATCTCGCCGCCTGATATGACACAGTAGGATCTCTCGGCATTGATATCCGACGTCACAATATCTTCAGACGGATATCCCTTTTGCCATTGATCTATCCCAAGTGTCGCTATGGTTCGTCTCGCCTCGTCAAATATTGCAAGCAGAAATTCAACATCCTCGGGCGCCGATCTTCTTATTATCATTTTTTCTCCACACAGTTTAAATTTAAAATTCTATACGCTGAACTCCCACCACTCGGTCTCCGTCAAGGTCAAATATAACGGCGTCGGCTTTTATCTCTCCGTCTGCCACTACAAATTGCGCGGGCATATGCATTCTCATTTTGGTAAGGGTCCGCTCGGCGTCAACACCGAGAACTCCGTTGCGCGGTCCCGTCATTCCGAGATCAGTCACATATGCGGATCCGCTCGGCAGTATGTGCGCATCGGCGGTAGGCACGTGGGTATGCGTACCAAACATAATATCCACCTTGCCATCAAAGGCTCTTGCAATAGCGTACTTTTCACTTGTCGCCTCGGCGTGAATATCCAGAATGGAAATATCGTAGTTTCCTTCTTCTCTGGCAAGTATGAGCTCAACTGCGTCAAATGGGTCTCCGACAGCGTCCATAAACACCTGTCCAAGCACGTTCATAATCAGCATCTTGTACCCCTGAATGTCAACTATGTAGTACCCATACCCGGGGGCACTGCCGGGATAATTTGCAGGACGAATTATCGTCTCGGGATTAGCGTCCAGAAAAGCGTATATATCTCGTTTGTTCCACGTGTGATTGCCCATAGTGATAAAATCCACGCCCGTGTCAAGAACAGCTCTGGCATCAGACGAGGAAAGCCCGTGTATCTCACTGGCATTCTCACCGTTGGCAATAACGAAATCTATTTTATATCTGTCCCTTATATTCCAAAGTCTTTGCTTGAGATGTGCGATGGCTCGCGTGCCAACTATATCTCCGATAGCAAGAATTTTCATCTCTTGTCCCTTTCAAATCCTATGATTACTTTCCAACGCAAAAATTGGCAAATATCCTTGAGACTATGTCCTCTGATATGACTCTTCCGTCAAGCTCTCCAAGCATAGCAATAGAGTTCTCCACCTCGACACAACACACCTCAAGAGGAAGCTCTCCCTCAATGGCGCTTATAGCAGCTTCAAGAGTCTGCCTTGCGCGGGTTGCCGCGGAATTCTGACGCGCATTTGAAATTATAGCGTCCTCACCGACCCTCAGATCTTTGTCTATATATATGCGCTCAACCGTCTCTCGAAGCAGATCTGAGCCTTCACCGCTGTTTGCGGAGAAGGGGATCACGTATTCAAAATCTTGTGCCAGCTCCGTTACAGAGGAAAGGATCCCAAGGTCGCTCTTATTTATTATAGCGATCCGAGTACCCTTTAGCGTTTTAAGATATTTTACAAACTCAACGTCATCACCGTCGGGAGCTCTGCTTCCGTCAAACACGGCGAGAATCAACTCTGCTTGTTCTGCCTCGCTTTTGGCTCTGTCTATACCTATCTGCTCCACAACGTCGCAGGATTCACGCAAGCCTGCCGTATCCGACAAACGAAGTGTAACTCTGCCAAGCCTTGCCTTTTCCGTAAGCACGTCTCTCGTAGTTCCCGCGATATCGGTAACTATCGCGGCGTCTCTGCCGACGATCCTGTTATACAGCGTACTTTTACCTGCGTTTGTTCTTCCGACTATGACCGTTGATACTCCCTCAGTGACCGCGTGTCCCGTGGAATAGGTGTCGCACAACGACGCAAGGCTAGAAAGATTTTTTCTTGTCACCTCAAGCATCTCCTCGCGGCCTATGTCGGCAAGATCCTCGTCGGGATAGTCTATCCTTGCGTATATTGCCGCAAGGACGTTACATATTGAATCATATATGCTTCCTATCTCTGTAGAGAGCTTGCCGTTCATTCCCGAGCGAGCAAGAGCCATCTGCTCGTCCGTGGCAGCCTCTAAAAGATCTCCGAGCGCCTCGGCCTCGGTAAGCGAGAGCTTTCCGTTTACAAAAGCTCTTTTTGTAAATTCTCCGGGCAAAGCAAGTCGCGCTCCCGCGCACATAATAGCCTCAAGAACTCTCTGTGTAACAAGCACGCCACCGTGGCAGGATATTTCTACTGTATCTTCGCCTGTAAACGAGGCGGGCGCACGGAAAAAGACGGCGATGCCGTCGTCTATCTGAACTTTTTGTCCGTTGTTATTCGAATATATCTGTCCGTACACAGCACGACCGCTCTCAATATCCGCAAGTTTTTTCTTGCTTGCAGGGCAGAAAACCTTGTCCGCTATCTCCCCCGCGTCCGAGCCCGATATTCTCAGAACAGCGATGCCGCCCTTGCCAAACGGAGTGCTTATCGCAGTTATAGTATCAAGAAGATTCATCTTAGACTCCACAAAAATTAAATTTCAAAAGGGCGGTATATCCGCCCTTTTCCTTATTCGGCTATGAAAGGCTCAAGCTGACTTAAAAGCTTTTCGGCGCCCTCCTCAGCTTCATATGTGAGCTTTATAGGCTGACGGAGATCAAGGCTGAAGATTCCAAGTATAGACTTTCCGTCAACCTTGTATTTTCCGGACTCGAGGTCCACGTCGCCTTGAAATCCTATGAGAATGTTTACAAGCTTATAAACATCATTAATTTCTTTAAGTTGAATGTTAACTGTCATTTTTTCTATCCTTTCTCTGATTATTTTGGATCACTAGATCACTTACAACCACATTATATAACATTATATGGAAATTGTCAATAGTTATTTTTACTCATAACAAACAGAAATCCTGCACCGCATCCATATTGTGACGTCTTACGGCAAAGGCCGTGCGACGACGCTCGCAAACGACAAAAACCCTTGTACTAAAAAGGAAATGCTGTGGAAATATCTGTTGAAAATGTGGAAAACCGCAAGAATCAAATAGTACATATAAACTTCTCAAGCACCGCATATCCGTCCCTTGAGAGCTTTATTTCAAGGTCGGCGTCACGGCAACGCTCGAGCAATCTCTCGCACATCTCAAGATCAACGTCATTTTTGAGAATAATTGATATTTTATACTCGTGAAGCTTAAGGATATCGGAAATCTCGCGCGAGGTCAGCCCCTCGGACGCAAGCTTCCTGACCGCCACAGTATCGCACACGGTCTTTGTAACCTCGCTCATAATGATTATGGGGTCTACACGTCTCAGCTTCATATCTATTAAAACGTTGAGCGCGGCGTCCTTCCTTCTTGCGCCTATGGCGTTCGTAAAGGCGAAAGCATCGTATTCATCGGCGGACACGGATACCGCTTCAACATCCGCAGACAAGACCTCGGTCTTTCCGTTTCCTTTGACGTAAAAGGAAATCTTATCCGTCTCCGAGGACAGATTAAACATATCTCTGCCGCAACGATCAACCACAAGAGCACACACCTCAGGGGATGCCTGAACGCCGTTGTGCTCAAAGTGCTTTGACACCCAAGAGGAAAGCCTTGCAGGACTGTTTTTTTCAAAAGCAACGGGAGTCATATGCTCAGAGAGCTTTTGGAGCATACTTGAGGGCCGCTTTGGCAAAAATCCCGCGTCAAAGCAGTCCGCAGCGGTGTTTATTATGAGCGTGTTATAATCATATTGATCAAGAGCAGCGACGGTCTGACATAGCGCGTCAGCCTCGGATTGCTTCATCGACGTAAAATCAAGCCCCGATAGAATTATTATCTTTTTATCCGCCATCATAGGCGCGGGCATAATAGCCGAGAGTAAAGCATCGGGAGAATATGAGAATGAATCAAGCTTGATAACGTTGAAAAAGGAGAGCGTGGGATCGGGTGAAACTGCATCTATGGCCGCGTTTACGGCAAAGCTCTTCATATAGTCCTCATCACCGAAAAAAAGATAGCATTTCCCAAGTCCTGACTTGATCTGTCGACGGAATTCGGATTCCTTCATTATCTCCATAATATCCCCCCTTTCGTTACACAATAATTATATCATTTGGCGAGGAACAAGTCAAGTGCGTTCTTAAATCTTTGCCCGCATTATTTCTCATAAAAATGCAGTTGACATATTTGAAATAATATGTTATTATATATCCTGTTGCACGAAATTTGACGAATTTCGATAAATTCACAAGATAGGAGAAAAAATGTCACAAGAAAAACAACTTGCAACGGCAGGCGCACCCGCGGATATAAAAGAAAACAAAATGGGCACAATGCCGATAAATAAACTGCTGCTTTCAATGGCGATACCTATGGTAATATCAATGGTCATACAGGCATTATATAACATAGTAGATAGCCTCTACGTAGCAAGCATTTCGGAAACGCAAAATGAATTTACCGCCATATCCTTGGCGTTCGCGGCACAGAGCTTCCTCATTTCCGTAGCAACAGGCACGGGAGTAGGCATCAACGCTCTGCTTTCAAAGAGCCTGGGCGAGAAAAACCACAAGCTCGCAAACACCGTGGCGGCAAACGGAGTGTTCCTTGCGCTTTGTAGCTACATCGTATTCCTCGTGCTTGGATTTACGTGTATGGACACGTATATGGGCTGGATGACAAACGATACTGAGGTCATCGCTTTTGGAAAGCAATATTTGTCTATCTGTTATATCTTTTCCTTCGGAATATTCGGCGAGATAGTTATGGAGAGATTAATGATATCCACCGGCAAAACTCATCTTGCCATGATAACGCAGGGAATAGGTGCTATTGCCAATATAATCTTAGACCCGATATTCATATTCCCCGACGGAATAGGGTCTCTGCTTCCCGACAGCTGGGGGCTGGATTTCGGATTTGGGCTCGGACTTGCGGGCGCAGCAATAGCTACCGTTATAGGTCAGATACTCGCGTTCGTTGTGGCGTTGTTCCTCAACTCCAAGTTCAACAAGGAGATACACCTATCATTTAAGGGCTTCAGACCTTCAGGCAAGCTGATAGGAAGAATATACGCTATAGGCGTACCGTCTATCATTATGGCGTCCATAGGCTCTGTTATGAACGTGCTGTTCAACGGAATACTCAATTCCTTTGGAGATCCTATCGGAAAATATGCTCAAAACGCATTCGGTGCTTACTTCAAGCTCCAGAGTTTTATCTTTATGCCCGTATTCGGTCTTAACAACGGCATAGTTCCTATCGTAGCATACAACTATGGAGCTCAAAAGCGCAAAAGACTGCTCGGCACGGCAAAGCTTGGCGCCGCGTATGCCGTGGGATATATGCTTATAGGTCTTGCCCTGTTCCAAGCCATCCCCGATATGTTGGTGGGAATATTTTTGACCAACCCCGAATCCGTTGCGGTAGCTATTCCATGTATGAGGACCGTTTCACTGTCCTTTGTTTTCGCAGGAGCATGTATAGTGATAGGATCGGTTTTCCAGGCACTTGGAAAGAGCATTTTCTCAATGTTTGTATCTATCGCGCGTCAACTCGTAGTGCTTATTCCCGTGGCCTTCCTCTTATCATTGTCGGGGAACATCGACTTGGTCTGGTGGTCCTTCCCCATGGCAGAAATAGCATCTGCCGCGATCAGCGTAACGTTCTTTATAATCGTATATAAGCGCATAATCTCGAAAATACCCAACTAATTGATCAAATCCCATCTTGAATTTTATGTTTTTTTGTTTAAAAGCCAACATTTTTTGAAAAGTTGGAAAAAATTTAAAAAAACTTCTTGACAAACCCTTATGCAATCGTGTATAATATAGGATGTCATTGTGTAAAAGCGTAAAAATAGCCTTTGTGCTGTTTCGACCCGTGCAGTACGGGATCGTTGACTAACGCTTCCGATCTATTACTCAAGGAGGTGCAAAAAATGCTCAGAACTTACCAACCCAAAAAGCGTCAGAGAAAAAAAGAGCATGGTTTCAGAAAGAGAATGAAAACATCAGACGGCAGAGCTGTTCTCAAGAGACGCCGTGCAAAGGGCAGAAAGAGATTGACCCACTAATCAAAAAGTTGTTCCAACATTTTTGGTAATAACATAAAAACCGCCGATGACAGTATCTTAAGGTATCCTTGTATGAACGTCATCGGGGTTTTTAGCGTTTTGGGGAAATTTACATCTGCTGACAGATTTGTAAATATCAGTAATTTTATTTATTTCGCGAAGACTATATAAAAAGTATTCGGACAAGCCTAAAATATATAGGCAAACACAACGGAAGCGACACACAAGGTTTACGGAGAGAACGAAAATGAAATTTCCTGCTATCAAAGAGCATCATCTTTATAACAAGGCTTATCGCACGGGAAAGCATTTTTTCGGCAGATATATCTGCGTTTACGTATTGAAGGATATTCACGCCAAAAGATTAAGAGCGCAGCACCCCGAAAGAAAGCTAGTCAACAGATTGGGGCTTTCTGTTTCCAAAAAGGTCGGAGGAGCGGTCAGAAGAAACCGAGCAAAGCGCATTATCAGGGCGGCGTATGCCACTCTTGAGGACAAGCTTATCAAGGGATATCTTGTCGTCATCAGCGCAAAGCCTGAGATATACGGAAAGAAAAGTACGGACATCGCGTCCGAGATGAGATATGCCTTCTCTAAGCTTGATATGCTTGCCGACAAGGCGCAAAGCACTCGCGCGTCATTCGACAAGGAATCGAAATGAAACACATTTGTATCGCTCTTATCCGCTTTTACAGGAAGTTCTTATCCCCTCTTAAATCGAAACCCTGCTGTAGATTTACTCCTACATGCTCAGCCTATGCCCTCGAGGCATTTCAGAAACGTGGCTTTTTCGTCGGAATCATACTGACGGTCACGCGTATCTTCAGGTGCAATCCGTTTTGCGCAGGTGGATACGACCCCGTACCGCTCACAGGATTACGACATCAAAAGGGTGAGAAGGACAAGAATAACTTATATGACTGCAGTAACGATGAGGACAGATTCGTATTCAATTATGATCTCAAGCTCGACGACTGCACTGAGAGGTCCACAAAAAATAACAACGAATGAGAGGACTAATTTCGTAATGAACAAAAAAACTTTAAAAAGAATTTTGCCGAAGATAGCGATTCTTCTCGCACTCCTGACACTGCTAACCGTTGCCATGTCAAGCTGCGGAAGCAATACCGTAATAACGGTCAAGGAAGACCCCACAGCGTGGAAGGATACGCCTGTAAATCTTGAACAGTCTACAGGCTTTCTCGACAAGCTCCTCTCTTGGATAGGTACGTTCCTCGGTTGGATAACCAAGGTAATGCCCGCAAACAGCTATATTCTGACTTTGTTTGTGTTTGCCATTATTCTTGAGATCGTTATGCTTCCTTTCTCTGTAAAGCAGCAGAAGAACTCCATAAAACAGGCAAAGCTCAGACCTAAGGAAATGGCTATACGTAAAAAATACGCGGGAAGAAATGACCAAGCGACTCAACAAAAGGTCACACAGGAGATCCAAGAGCTTTATCAAAAAGAAAATTTCAACCCCATGGGCGGTTGTCTCCCCTTGCTCATTCAGCTCCCGATACTCATTGTGCTTTATTGGATAGTGGTAGATCCTATCCAGTACGTATGCCATATGTCGAGGGATCTGACGAGCGTCATTTACTCTTATATCACCGCGTCTCCCGAGATAGGCGGTCTCGGACAGTCACTCGCATCCACCAACGGTTCTATTGAGATACTCAGCAGAATCAAGGATCTCGGTCCCGAGGCATTCGAGGGCATAAAGGGCTTCTGTGCAAACGGAGACGCTGTTTTTGCCAAGATCCAGGAGATCGACGCACTTCAGGCGAATTTCAACGTAGGCCCGCTTAATCTCGGACTTACACCCTCGTTCACCCCCATAAACAACGTGCAGTATTGGCTCCTTGCGATACCGGTAATAACTTTCTTCGTATACTTCTTTAGCATGAAAATAAGCAGAAGGTTCTCTTATCAGCCCACCCAGAACACTGAGGACAGGCAAGCAGCCTGCTCCAACAGCATGATGGACTTTACAATGCCCCTCATGAGCGTATGGATGACCTTTATCGTTCCCGGCGCGGTAGGTATATATTGGGTATTCAAGAGCATTCTCGGAACGGTCAAGCAGTTTATTATGAGTCGCGTTATGCCTCTGCCTAAATTCACAGAGGAGGATTACAAGACAGCTGAGAAGGAACTGCTCGGAAAGCAACCCAAAAAGATACAAAAATCCGCAAACGCAGGAAAGGTTCGCTCCTTGCATCATATCGACGACGAGGACTACGACGAAAAGGGTAACTATTGCCCTAAGAATGTAGAAGAATCCGAGGACAACACTGAGGAAACACATGAAAAGCTTCAGGAGAACTCTATGACCGAGGGAGCAGCTCTCAAGGATGAGGCGGACAAGGGAAGCTCGAAGCCCGGCATTTTTAGAAAAAAAGGCAAGAAAGACTAAGGCTAACAAATAATTCAATCAACAATAGGAGATATATCGTGAATAGAGAAATCATAACAACGGGTAAGACCATAGACGAGGCAGTTCTTGCGGCAGCCTATGAGCTCGGCTTGTCTTCCAAGGACGACGTAGAATACACAGTCATCGACGAGCCTAAAAAGGGACTTTTCGGAATTGGTGCTACCCCGGCAAAAATAAAAGCAACAGTAGCAAACAAGGGAGCCTCTATGGCATTAAACTTTGTAAAGCAGCTCGTAGCAGATATGGGGCTTGACGTGACTGTTGAGATCAAGGACGTTGAGGACTCCGATAGGAACTCCAAGCTCATAGACATTACAGGAGAGGGCGCAGGCGTTCTCATCGGTCATCACGGAGACACTCTTGACAGTATTCAGTATCTTGCAAATCTCGCTGCAAACAAAAAGATAGACGGCTCCAAGCCTGCTTACGTAAAGATCACTGTCGATGCAGAGAACTATCGCGCAAAGAGAGAACAAACTCTCAGAGCTCTGGCAAGAAGAATGGCAGACAAGGTCCTCAAGCAGAAAAAGAGCGTTATGCTTGAGCCTATGAATCCTTACGAGAGAAGAATAATCCACTCCGAGATACAGAATATAGCAGGTGTTTCCACCAACTCTATCGGCTCGGAAAACAACAGAAAAATAGTTATTTTCCTTGAGGAAAAGTAACACAAAACGGGTCGATCTCACGGTCGACCTTTTTTATTATGTGTATAAATCACTTAATGCAAAAATCTATCGCCTGCCGCTTGACTTTCCTTAAATATTGCTATATAATTATTTTGTATGGCATAATCTTATTAATCTCAAACGCAAGGAGAAATTATGAGATCTGTAAAAAGCATTTTCAAGGTTGGTATCGGCCCGTCAAGCTCACACACTATGGGACCCGCGTTTGCCGCACAAAAATTTATTGACCGATATCCTGACGCAGATAAAATAAAGGTCGTCCTATACGGCTCTCTTTCAAAAACGGGGGCAGGACACGGAACCGATCGCGCTATCAACGAGGTTCTGTCAGGTTATCCCACCGAGATAATATTCAACAGTGACGATTCTCTTCACCTTGATCACCCAAACACTATGGATATAATCGGATATTTGCGCGGTGAAGAATACGCAAAAATGCGTTTTTTCTCCATAGGCGGCGGAGAAATCCGAATTGACGGAGAGGGCGTAGACGAGGCTGAGGAAATATATGCCGAGAAGTCCTTTACCGAAATAGCCGAGCTTTGTAAGAGCAGGAATATCAGACTTTCGGACTACGTTTTTGAACATGAGGGCGAGGGCTTTAAGCACTTTCTTGGAGACGTATGGCATACTATGTCACTGTCTATCAGGGAGGGGCTTATCCACACAGGAGTTCTTCCGGGTGGTCTCAAGCTTGACAGAAAGGCTCAAAAGCTTTACAATCAAAGGCACATTGACGAGAGTCCCCAGACCAGAGAAAACAGAATAGTCTGCGCCTACGCCTTTGCCGTTAGCGAGCAGAATGCCGATTGCGGTCTTATCGTGACCGCTCCAACCTGCGGATCCTGCGGAGTTTTGCCCGCGGTCCTCAAATATATGGAGGAGAAAAACTCATTTTCAGAGAACGACATCATCAGAGCGCTCGCAGTTGCGGGTCTTGTTGGAAATATAGTTGCTACTAACGCCTCGATAAGTGGAGCTGAATGTGGCTGTCAGGCAGAGGTCGGTACAGCGTGCTCTATGGCGGCCGCGGCACTTGCGGAGCTTTACGGAATGGGCATCGATCAGATAGAATATGCTGCGGAGATAGCTCTTGAGCATCACTTGGGACTTACTTGTGACCCGGTGTGTGGATTGGTCCAGATACCCTGTATTGAGAGAAACGCGGTAGCGGCAATGAGAGCAATAAACGCGCTCAGCCTTGCAAATTTCCTTTCGGACAGCAGAAAGATATCCTTTGACCTTGTTGTTGAAACTATGTATCAGACGGGAATTGACCTCTCTCGCCTTTACAGAGAAACCAGCGAGGGCGGTCTTGCAAAGCTTTATAAGCACGAATAACAAAAATCAACCCACTCAAAGTTCTGAGCGGGTTGATTTCTTGCTTTATTTTGCAATACGGCGTACCTTTTGCGTCGGAATGTTTTTTTCTTGATAATCAGAGATCACCTTGTCCACTTCGGAGGATGACTCGATTGTAAATAGAAAATGCCTGTCTAATATTCCTGCCGCTTCAAGCTCGTCCTGTCTGTCCGACATATATGTGGGCAGGCTGTTGAGCACAACGTTTCTATGTGAAAACTCACGTATGACAGGGAACACAAATCCTCTCCTATCTACCATTTCTGCCTTTCCACCACGGCATATATCGCACGACGACCTATCTCCGTAGAGCTCCTTGATGACACACTTTTCCAACGTCATCAAAGGGATCCCGCCATATACTATTGCAGACTTGGCTCCACCTATATCCCTTATCTGAGGCAGTGAAAGCTCAGGAGAGAGGACAAAACTATCAAAGCCCAAATGCTCGAAGAAGCACGCGGAGCTTTGGTTTCCGATATTAAATCTGAAATCAGCTATCAGCTTGGCATCCGGAAGCATTTCTTTTATAACGCTTATCTGCCCCACGTTTGAAATTACCACAAATTGAGGCCGCTTTTCTACCGCGCGTGCTATTAATCCCTTTATTCCGTCGTATTCCGAATCGAATATCACGGTAGGCATATAAAATCCGTCGACACCCTCTCCCTCCGATATAAATTTATCTAAGGGGAGGATTGTCACATCAAAAAACTCTCTTGCCTTATCGGTTATCTGACTCGCAGAGATAAATCTTCCGACGTTTCGTCTTATGGGACGCTTTTGAGTAACACTTTCGGGTATCTCCTGAGGATTCACCTCGGGGTTCTGATCCATAAGCTCCGTGAGCCTTGCTATTGCGTCGCGACGTAAGGCGTTGAGCGCGGATATCGGCATAATTACGTCACTGTCCAGTGTTAAGTCAAGCTTGTTTAAGGCAAAAAACGTATCGCCAAGCTTAGAAAGACTTTTTTTAACACTTTGTTCATCAAGGGGGGCGTTAATAGCTGCCTCGGGAACGCCGCCCAAAGCACAAACCTGTTTGTCTTTGCAGATAACGGTTAATCTTGCGGGCTTTCCAAGGAAAAATTCAGCGTGCATATCCACGGGAACCTTGCGCTCTATTTTTTTAAATTTTTCGATTTCACGCGAGGCTTTTTTGTCCTCGTCGGAGCGCACTCCAAGCATACCCCGCCCGATAGTGCGAGTATAATATGAGTCTGTAAATCCACCCCGTGAAAACAACTCAGACAACTCTCTCATATCTTCCTTGTCGGCATTTCTGCCTTCGTCAAGAAGCCTTCTCCAGATAGACGTCACTCCTTTTACATATTCAGGAGATTTCATTCTTCCCTCTATCTTGAGCGAGGCAACCCCACTATCTATAATGTCAGTCACGTGCGAGGCAAGTGAAAGATCCTTTAAGGAAAGGGGATATTTGTCAACCGCCTTCTGTCCGCCGCAGGAATATGGCAATCGGCAAGGCTGGGCACAAAGACCACGATTTCCGCTCCGTCCTCCGACGAGCGAGGAGAATAAGCACTGTCCCGAATGACTTACGCAAAGCGCTCCGTGAATAAACATCTCCACCTCAAGCGGATTGTTTTCAACCATGTAGCTGATATCCTGCGCGGAAAGCTCGCGCGCGGGGACAACTCTTGTAAATCCGTATTTTTGTAAGAGCTTGGCTCCCTCCGCGTTATGAATACTCATCTGTGTGCTTGCGTGAAGGGGCATCTCGGGCAGATAGGCATGCAGGAGTGATGCCGCTCCAAGATCCGACACGATAAAAGCATCGATCCCTGCTTTTGCCGAATGCTCCGCTTCACAAAGAAGATCGCGCATCTCCTTATCATAGATCATAGTGTTGACGGTCTGATATACCTTTACTCCGTATGTATGAGCCATGCGGACGGCATATAACATCTCGTCAGGCGAGAAATTTTTGGCGTTTATTCGTGCATTAAAGAAGGCGCCTCCCATATATATAGCGTCGGCGCCTCCGTCTATTGCTGCCATAAACGCTTCCAGAGAGCCCGCAGGGCTCAAAAGTTCAGGCAAATTCTTATTTTTCATTTTAACGTCAGATGTCACTAAAGGTGAGCATATCAAACATAGAGCCTACTCTGCTTTTAGAAGTCTTGTTCTTTTTTGCAATGACAACATTCTCAGCGACCGAAGCCTTCTGTGCCTCCTGCTCAACGACCTGTGCAGCCTCCGCGGCAATACTCTCAATATCCTCTGCGGGAGCCTGATTGTTTGCCTTAGCAGTCTCAATTATTGCTCTCAGCTTTGCGTTTTCTATCTCAATTCTTGCCTTATCCTTTTCAATTTCAAGATTTTTTCTCTGCTCGCGCGCAAGCATATCCTGAGTTTTCTTGAGGTCATCTGAAACGCCCTCGAGCTGATCCTTAAGTCCTGCTACCTCTTCCTTAAGCTGCATTTTATCCGCGCAGAAATCAAGAGCGCACAACAGCGCCGCCTGAGTTTTGGGGCACTGCTTACTGCGTAGCAGGATCTCCCTCATTTTTCTGTCAAGGATTCCTACTATGCGGTCTACCGTCTCGGGCGCTTCGTCAACTATAACGTTTAATTCAACGTCTGCGATAGAAAGTGTGTATTTCTGCTTCATATTGTTCCTCCGATATGTATTTAACTTAATTATTTTAAAAATGTACTTGAAAAAGGGGAAAAACTATTGTATAATAAAACCGAAAGATATATTTATATCCCCCTTATACTATTATAATACAAAATTAAAAATATTTAAAGGGTTTTTTTGAAATTTTTTTGGAAAGTGAGATTTTTTATGGGATTGTTTCAAAGATGCCATAGAGTAGTAATAAAAGTCGGCTCATCTACCCTTACTCATGCAACGGGACAGTTAAATCTCAGACGTATTGAAACTCTTGCCAAGGTTCTCTCTGATCTCAAGAACACCGGCAAGCAGATAGTTTTAGTCTCGTCGGGCGCGGTAAGCGCGGGAATAGCAAAATCCGCTCTTGGTCACAGACCTATGTCTCTCGAAGAGAAGCAGGCAATGGCTTCGATAGGTCAAAGCGAGCTCATGAAGATATACGACAAATTTTTCTCAGACTACGGACACAAGGTCGCTCAAATATTGATGACACGGGACGTCATAGATAACCCCGTGCGTCGCACCGCCGCACAAAACACATTCAACACTCTGTTGGATATGGGCTGCATACCGATAGTCAATGAGAATGACGCAGTCTCCACTGATGAGCTCACAAAATTCGGAGGTAACGATATCCTTTCCGCTCACGTAGCTAATCTCTGCGAAGCGGATATTCTGATAAACCTGTCGGACGTGGACGGCCTTTATAACAGTGATCCGAGAAAAGATGTAAACGCGAAATTCATCGAAAGAGTAGAGAACATAAACGATATTCTTGGATTCGCAGGCGGCGCTGGAACCGACAGAGGTACGGGTGGCATGGAAGCAAAGCTTACCGCCGCAAAAATGGTTACGGATAACGGAATACCTATGTTCATTATGAACGGTAGCGATCCCGAGATATTGTATGCATTACTTGACGGAAAGCACGTCGGTACATATTTTACGGCATCGTCAAATGCATAAATAAAATCAATCAAATTTACGGAGTGGTGGAAATGGATCATATTGAAAATGGCACCATAAACAAATCCAATAACGACATGGAGCCTGTCATCAACACCAACGAGCTGACACTCACCAACAACGCAAAAGACGCTGAGCTCTCATCCGAGGAGCTTAACTTGAGCAGTCTCAACAGCGATGATCTTGAATGCCAGATAGCAAACAAGGAAGACTCGTGCGTAAAAGACAACCGTTCGGAAAATGAGGTTCTGTACCAGGAAACGGTCTTACTTATGCAATCAAAGGAAATCGACGTCGAAAGCGGAATAAAGCTATTAAAGCGATGCGCACAGAGCGGATATGCTGCGGCATGGCTGTATCTTGGTCAGCTTTACTCAAACAAAAAAAGCTCTCTATACAACCCTGCGCTTGCGTTTGATTGCTACAAAAGAGCCGCAGAAATGGAATGCGCAGAAGGATATTATAATCTCGGTCTTTGCTATAATACCGGTCTTGGTTGCGAAAAGAATGCGGATAGTGCTGTTGATTGCTTTTCGCAAGGCGCAAAGCAATATGACCCTAAATGTATCTGTGCGTTGGGTATATGCTATGAATTTGGCATTGGCTGCCAAACGGATTATGAAAGAGCCGTCATAATGTATGAAAAAGCTGCGCAAAATGACGATGCGGTAGCTATAAACAATCTGGGCGGATGTTATTTTTATGGTCACGGAGTGTCTCAAGACAAACAAAGCGCCATTTCTCTTTATAGAAGGGCGGCAGAACTCGGCAACTCAAATGCAGAGTGCAGACTTGGCATATGTTGTGAGCTTGGTGACGGTTGTGAGCAAGATCTTGATGAAGCATTTCTTCACTATAAAGCTGCCGCTAAGGCTAAAAATCCACACGCTATGTTTCGTTTGGCTAATTGTTATGACAACGGCATCGGAACCGACCAAAATTTTGCCAAAGCCTTTAAATACTACTCCCGGGCGGCAGAAGGCGATTCGGCCGTCGCCATGTACAGAGCGGGAATGATGAGTATGATCGGTAGGGGAACTAAAAAAAGCTCCTCTGTCGCGTACAAGATGCTTTCGGGCGCGGCAGAGCAAGGCTTTGCGCCCGCTGAATACGAGGTAGCCAACTGCTTGTTTGAGGGCATAGGCACCGTTCGTAACAGGAAAGGCGCATATTTGCATTATTGCGAGACCTTTGAGGGTGACGGAGATAACGCAGCAGACGCCGCATTTAGAATAGGACTTTGTCACTTAAAGGGCCTTGGTGTCGAAAAGGATGAACACAAGGCTTTCGAATGGTTTTCAAAGGGGTCTGAATTGCAGTCTGTATACGCAACGTATATGATGGGTGAATGCTACCGTTACGGAATAGGAACTGATCGCAACAACGATGCGGCCGCAAATGCCTTTGTCTGCGCGGTAAAACTCACAGATGAACAACCTTCGCACAATACCTGCGTTTTTGCAATATTGGCATTGGCACAATGTTTTGAAGGAGGGATCGGCGTTACTCAAGACTCAAGTTGTGCGCTTGAGCTCTATAAAAGAGCCGCCGACTTCGGGCTTGTCGAGGCTATGTTCCACGCGGCACGGGTAATGATATCCAATGAACGCCCAGATTACTCCTCCGCAAGACCTTATATGCTTCGGGCGGCAAGGAAAGGCTTTGCTCCGGCGATGCTACATATGGGTATGTTTGCCGACGAGGGTAAGGGTGTGCGTAAAAACCAAAACGATGCAAGAGGCTGGTATGCGAAAGCTATCTCGGCCTCGATAGATCAAGAACAATCAACCTTTGATTTCCCAGAAAGATATGCGGAGACCAAGGATCTGTCTGCAAAATCAATAATAGATGCTCGTTACAGACTCGGTATGTTGATCCCTGAATGTGATCAGTCTACTCAGAGCTATATCGAGGCCTTTGAAAACATATCTCTCGCCGCTGCCGCGGGACACAGAGCCGCGCAAGATGAGGTCGCAAGGATATACTTATACGGTGGCGATCTCAAAAATTATTATGAGAACCGCCCGTCACGCAAGAAAGCAAATTTTGGAGGACCGCAAGACTCTCCCGACGAAACAGATTTAGCCAACTCCCTTAACAAACTCGGCGATGCCTTCTTCGACGGCAAAGGACTCGTTAAAAAGAACGAGAGTGCGGCGGCAAAGTGTTATAAAACAGCGGCAGAGCTTGATCAGAATGACGCGTGTTACAGTTACGGCTGGTGCTTGAGACACGGTGTAGGCGTAAAAGAAAATAACGTGGAAGCGGCAAAATGGCTCAAAAAATCGGCAGACAGAGGTAATATCAACGCGGCATATAGCTACGGCCTTTGCTGTGAGGAAGGAGTAGGGACGGGCGTACGCAACAAGAGAGAAGCCCTCTACTATTACAGACTCGCCGCGGCATCGGGACACTCCGAGGCAGCAGAGAGATACATGCTCATATCCGAAAGAGCCTAATCTTTCCGAGAATTTAATGTAATAACTATAAAAGCGTATATTCGCACCAGCGAGATATACGCTTCTATTATGTTTTATCAAAAAAATTATTTAAAATTTGTTGACAAATCAACTTTTATATGATACAATACCAATATCGTTGATAAGTCAACAAGTTTTTTGAGTAATAGGAGAAATATTATGGAAACGGAAAATCGGTTAATACAAAGATTTGAACAGTTCACTTATTCTATCAACAGTATTTATAGAAGCATCTTGAAGATAGAGCGTGATGAGATGGAAAAATACGGGTTTCGCGGTTCCTATGCGCTTTACCTTGCGGCAATGGCTAGATTTCCGGACGGAATAACCTCCGCGCTCTTATGTGAAATCTGTGAGAGAGACAAGGCGGGAATCTCAAGAGTAGTTTCCGAAATGGAGAGTCACGGTCTCATAATCAGAAACAGCAATAAGGATAACGCCTACCGAGCAAAGCTCACTTTGACCGAAAAGGGCAGAGAGCTTGCCGACTTCGTTCAAAGCAAGGCTGCCGCAGCCGTATCTCAGGCCGGACACGGCTTGTCAGATGAAGACAGAAAAACTTTTTATTCATGTCTTGATCTGATAGATTCAAATCTTCGAGACATTTGTCGCATGGGCATTTCCGAAACGAACGAATAGGGCGGAGGAGATAAAACTATGAGTGTAAAAATAATCATTGATTCCACTGCCGATCTGACTCACGAATATTCCTCAAAAATGGGAATGGTGCCGCTCACAGTACGTTTTGGAGATAAGGAGTACGTAGATCGCATTGAGATAGACACAAAAACATTTTATGAAAAGCTCGTCGAAAGCGACGTTATGCCCTCCACCAGTCAGGCAAGCATATCGGATTTCGAAAAGGTATTCAGTCGAGAGTTTGAAGAAGGACACGATCTTGTGGTATTAACTATATCTTCGAAATTATCCGGAACATATCATAGTGCGTGCGTGGCTTCAGAAATGGCACCCGACAGAATATTCGTAATAGATAGCAATTCGGTATCCATAGGCCTCGGAGTCCTTGCAGAGCTTGCGCAGAATATGGTGCGAGACGGGCTTGATGCGGCAAGTATCGCGGAAAGAATATCAGCCGAAAGAGACAACGTCAGACTGCTGGCAATGTTTGACACGCTTGAATTTCTCAAACGTGGCGGAAGAATATCAGCTACCGCAGCGTTTGCGGGCGGTGTGTTGGCACTCAAGCCTGTAATAACTCTGCGTGACGGTGAGATAGTGGTGTTAGGAAAAGCTCGCGGCTCACGTCAATCCAACAATTTTCTTATAAAAGAGATAGAAAACTGCGGAGGCATAAACTTTTCCAAACCGTTGTTGCTCGGATACACAGGCTTTGATGATGCCGTGCTGCAAAAATATATAGAGGATAGCCGTGCTTTATGGGAAGGGCAAACCGATTCCCTGGACATCACCTCTATCGGAAGCGTTGTAGGCACTCACGCAGGACCCGGGGCGATAGCCATAGCGTTTTATGTAAAGGATTGAATTTATCTCATTATCGTACAGGGAGATTTGAGTTTATTCGTTGTATCTGTCAAGCAGATTGTGCTGTACGGCAAGCGCGTCCCAAGTCTCGCGCCCGACACGTCCCGTGGCTTCTATATTGTTTCTGTGTTGAAAATATTTTACGGTGTTGGCGGTATCCTCGTCATATACACCGCTTCTCTCAACGTTTCCAAAGGAATACAGGCGCTCAAGCTCTGAAAGTATATATTGAATAACATCTACGAGCACACCTTCGTCTCCGGGAGAGACCTCGTATCCGTCGGGCTCTCTTGGAAAAAGGGCTATCATAGCGGGCGGAGAATTCAGCGCTACGGACTTGTCGTACTCTGCCTTCAGTATATCCCACGTGGCGCGGTCAACCGTCCCCGTCACGGGTAATGAACGGCTTTGCTGAAACGCTTTGAGCGATTCTACGGTTTCGCTGTCCCATATACCGTCTATCGGAACGGCACTTATATTATCCTCGTGAAAGGAGAGCTGTCTTAAATATCTCTGTATGTTTTCTATTGCGTCCCTTTCAAAATCATTATTAGTCATAAGTACACCTTCTCTATAAGTTTATGTGACTACTATTCTCCGACGGTAAATCCCGGGAACTGTCCCTCACCAAGCCGCGAGCCGTTGTAAAGGTCACTATACAAACTGGTTATCCCGCCCCACGCTACAGGGCCTACAACTCCCGTGGCGGGAATACCGTAATAATTCTGAAAAGCTATCACAGAGTCCTGCGTGCGAGTTCCGAAATATCCCGTCGGGTTGACAGAGGGTATCTCAGGAATATATCTTGAAATAAAATCAAGGTACTCCTGCAGGACTCTTACGTCGTCGGACTCCACTCCCGCGCGCAGAAAAACTCCCGGGAATGGTATTGTGTTGCCCTCAACGTATTCCAGAGGTATAGTGGAAACTATTCCGATATATGCATTGTATATGGCGCGCCATGTGTCCTCTCCTACCACCCCATCGGGAGTCAATCCAAACGTGTTCTGCGCGGCTATAACCGCGGACGTTGTGGTGGGGCCGAATATTCCGTCTACAGACACTCGGGGAATAGAATTGTAAAATTCGGACAAGTAGCTCAAATAATATTGCAGAGCGCTAACGCCCAAATTGTTGTCTCCCTGCTGTAAAACACCGGGAAATTGCTTTGTAACGTCGGCAAGGCTCAAGCCCTCGGAGTTCAGGTCGTTCAGCCTCTTTACACTATTGTATATTTGCTGTATGCTATACCAAGTGCTCCTTCCTACAACACCGTCGGGAGTCAGACCAAAAGCAGACTGAAAGGCTTTCACCGCCTCCTCGGTATCGTATGAGAATACACCGAATGGCTGATTGATTTTAGGAATAGCCGAAAAGTTGTCGGATATGCGGTTGAGGCGTATTTGCACGGTGCGGACGTCGTCTCCCGTGCTGCCGAGCTGCAGGGGATATGAAGGAAGACTTGCAGTCTGCCCTCTAACCGGGGCGTCAGTGATTATGTCTATGTTGTCTCCGTAATAATAGGTAAGTATCTCGTACGGAGAATAGCCTTGCTCGGCAAGGGTAACGCTGCCCCACTGCGACAGTCCGTTGCACTGTATCTCAATGCCGTCGCAATATTGCGCGTAAAGAGGCTCGACGAAACCCTGGCGGCTTATGTAATTCGTAAAAAGCTCGCGCGCTATCTCGTAAACGTTGTCAAAAAGGTCTCTACCGTTGACAAACGACTGATCGATAGCAATAGAATTGGTTATGTCAAAGTCATATCCCCGTGTGCGATAATATTCAGTGTATATGCGATTAAGTGCAAAAGATATCTGCGCATACATATTGGCGCGTATGGCGCTTTCGGGCCACGTGGGATATATCTCGCTTGAGGCTACGTTTGCAACGTAGTCTACAAACGGAACCGTCACGTTTGGCGCATCTGAATCGGGAGAACCCAGATGCACAGTTATAAATTCGGGAATATAAGGGGTTTCGGGCATTATTCCTCAGTCCTCCTTTCTCTTTGTCCGTTTGTTGATTCGAGCGCAGAGTTTTCCGTCTCAAAGAATATGTTGTTTTCGGTGGTCTGATTGTCGGTCTGACCGTTATCCGAAAGGGGTATCATATCCGCGTTCTGTATTGAGGTTATCCCCTCAAACACGGGCGCGTTGATATACTGCTGTTGATAATATCCGTCTTTGAAAACACTTACGTTGTAGGTTTGGTAAGATTTCCCGTTTCCCGGTGACATAGACAGCGCTTTGGGTGGAGCGGGAAGCGCAAAGCGCCCCGTTAACCCGGAGGCGTCTGTACTGTATACCCCAATTATATCACCTCTGCCGTTTTCAAACTCGGGAGCATAGTTGTGAATTGTCACCACGGCGTCCTCGAGCGGTATCGCCCCTCTCGCTGTAGTCACACGGACTATCATATATCCGTAGCCTTGGGTGTTTTGAGCCTGATCCATCTTAAAAGAACCTCCAAATCTGTCTTATAGCGTTGTTTGCCTCGTTATAAAGGTATGACGTGGAGATTTTTTTGTGAATCTTGTCAATAAAAAAGGGAATGTAAAAAATTTATTTCAAAAAGCCCTTGACAAACGGAGAGAATAGTGATATAATGACTCTACTTGTGAAATCGCTGCCAACTAACAGCGAAATAATTTTGTGAGGTAAAAAGAAATGAAGGAAGCTATTCAGCCTAAGTACGAAGAGTGCGTGATCAAATGCGCATGCGGCGAGACCGTTGTAACCAAGTCCACAAAGGGCGGCGAGATGAGAGTCGAAGTTTGCTCCAAGTGCCACCCCTTCTTCACCGGCAAGCAGAAGTTTGTTGATGCAGGCGGACGTGTTGACAAGTTCAAGAAGAGACTTGAGGGTTTCAACAAGTAATATCGTACGTTTGGCGATATTGCCGCATATTATATGCACATAAAAAGATTGCGCGAGTACTGCCGTACTGCGCAATCTTTTTAGTTTTCGGCAAACAATAGATATAAATTTGAGTTTAGTGTAGCACGTACACACAGAACGGAGATATATGAATTTCAAGGAAGAAAAAATAATAACCAAAGCCATTCTCGTTGGCATCGTAACAGACGGAGCGAGCGAGGAGGCAGAGATATCCATAAAGGAGCTCGAGAGGCTTCTTGACACTGCGGGGGGAGAGACGTTCGCCACTGTGATACAGAACAAGAGCACCCCTGACCCAAGAACTCTAATAGGCAAAGGAAAGGTCGCCGAGATAGCCGCGCTTTGTTCAGATAACGGAGTAAAGCTGGTTATATTTGACGAGGAGCTTTCTCCCGCGCAGATAAGAAATCTCGAGGAGGATATAGGAAATGACGTCAACGTCATTGACCGATCAATGCTTATTCTTGACATTTTTGCGCTTCATGCGGTAAGCGGTGAGGGTAAGCTTCAAGTTGAGCTTGCGCAACTCAAATATACCGCACCGAGACTTATGGGTAGAGGAACAGAGCTGTCTCGTCTCGGAGGAGGAATAGGAACGAGGGGTCCCGGAGAGTCCAAGCTTGAGAGCGACCGCAGACACATAAAAAGAAGAATAGACGCGCTTGAGGACGAGATAGACAAGCTCTCGGCAACCCGACGCACGATGAGGGCGGCGAGGGACAGAAGCGGTCTTAAAAAAATAGCCATAGTCGGATATACGAACGCAGGCAAATCCACCCTGCTCAACCGCTTGACCCAGGCGGGAATTCTGGCAGAGGACAAGCTTTTTGCAACCCTCGATCCAACAACGCGAAAGTTCACCTTGCCCGGCGGCGAGACCGTGCTTCTGACCGACACAGTCGGATTTATCAGAAAGCTCCCTCACCACCTTATAAACGCATTCCGCTCAACTCTTGACGAAGCGGTCTGCGCGGATATAATTATGATACTTTCAGACGCGAGCGACCCAGAGTATCTCTCACAGCTTGAGTGTACCGAGCAGACACTTGAAGATCTCGGCGCGGGAGAAAAGCCCACGCTCTACGTATTTAACAAGTGCGACAAGGGCACGTATGACGATCCCATAATAGACAGAAGCAGACACAGACAAAACGTGGTTTGCATTTCTGCGAAAACAGGTCAGGGGTGCCAGAGACTTGCAGAAAAGCTTGAGGAGCTTGTGCACGAGGGCAAGAGCAGAGTCACATTTAAGATACCCAACGCCGAACAGGGCGAGCTCAATCGTCTTTATAAGGATGCTACGGTCGAGGACGTAGAATACGGCGCGGAATTTGTGACCGTAACCGCGGTCGTAGACTCCAAGGTGCGCGGCATGCTCCGTAAATACGATATTGATCCGCCTAAAAAAGAGGAATATTAAGAAAAGAGACTTTCAGATGAGTGAAGAAACGAAATCCGAGCTGTATACTACGCTGTACGGCGAGGGAACAGATGAATTTGAGGAAAAAAGGTCGCTCTTTATATGCCACGCAAAGCATATTACAACAGAGGACGAGGCTATGGAGTTCGTAAAAGCCAAGAAAAAAGAATATTCCGATGCCACGCATAACTGCTGGGCTTATCTCCTCAAAGGCGGTATAGTCGCAAGATATTCCGACGACGGAGAGCCGCAGGGCACCGCGGGTGTTCCTATGCTGGATACCATACGTAAAAGCGGTGTCTGTGATGCTGTTGTTGTGGTCACGAGATATTTCGGAGGCATT
>JAEIGA010000721.1_pt1 | contig 48960 bp, 47 predicted proteins | sample 9270691 | NCBI WGS metagenome assembly JAEIGA01 (sample SAMN17057246, study PRJNA624740) | gut metagenome | biome: biome; isolation source: fecal sample | host: Bos grunniens | place: China: Xizang | collected 2019 | reverse complement strand
AGCGACAGATGCTTGGTTTTGAGCATAACTGTTAACTGCTTCTTTATTGTGCAACACTTCAGCTGCTGCTTGTGCTCCAGCTGTAGCGCCTGTTGATATAGCTTCTGCTCTGGTATTACGTATATTATCTAAATAAGATGTTACATTAGCTGTATCATTTACCATAGATGCTTCGTTCATTAAAGCAGATTCAAACATAGCACGATCCACTTCTGCTGTAGTACCTTTTTTAATTAAGTCATAGAACAAGTTAGGATCGTAATCTATGTTATGATGTTCTGCTAGCTCTGGACCTGTCCAAAGTTTAACAGGATCTACATCCATTTGATATCCTTTAAATGATGTATCTTCATACGTAGGAGCTGGTGCATAAGCAATAGCGTTGCCTGGTGCATTAACTCCTGCGAAGTTTGATAAATAATCTTGCATAGAATCTGCATCAATTAATGTTTGAGAAAACTCAGGTATAGCTTTTGATAAAGTTTCATATAGTTTGTGCATCTTGGTACGGTTCTTATCATCTTCCAACCAATAAGCCATAACCTCGCCAGCACTTGCGTTTTCGACATTGTTTACACCATATACTGTTTCAAAACTTTTTAAAGTACTAAGTGCTTCTTTGTATTCAGCTTTACTAATAAGCCCTTTATCCTCTAAATCATAGAGTAATTCTTCTGTGTTTACGTTTGATAAACCTGCTTTATCTAAAGCATCTAAGTATTTATTATAATACACCATGTCTTCATTGTATTCGCTAGCTTGTGTAGCCCCGTAACCTGCAACACCTAGAGTACCAGCACCTATTAAAGCGGCTAGTAAAGCTCCACCTGTAATCATTTAAATCAACTCCTTTCTACTTGTTAGCTCCATTTAATAAACCACTTACTTTATCAGAAGCTGCTTTAGAGTCTTGACCAAGTGCATTATAATAAAAGTTCCACAAATTAGAAAAAGCACTTGCTGAGCTATTAGCTGCTTGAGCAGCATTGTAAGCATAGTTTTTCGAAGCTCCAGCTAATCCAGCGTACTTCTGTGCGTTTGCTTGAGATAAATAAGCTTGGTATGCTCTGTCAGCTGCGTAATAGTTTGTAGCTGATTTTAATGAATCTATATATTGTTGTACATCCGATGTGTTTTTATTAGCAGACCAATTAGAAAGGACTGTACCGAAGTTGTTGTACTTCTCAGTAGCTAACCAATCATTTTGTTTTAGTTCTGCTTCTCTAGATTTTTCTTGGTTTAATATATTTTGATACATACCATAATCATTCGTTGAATTAGTTGTATCTGCAGTCATACCTGTTGTCATAAGATTAGCTGCTTGAATACCACGATTAGTAGCAGTAGGAGCTGTGTACTTTGTACTATCTATATAAGAGTCAGTTAACTGATCAACATACTGTGCATTATTTTTAATGTAGTCATTTCGTAATGCTTGTTGTTCAGCAACTACGTCATCATAATATTCATTTGTTTGTTCGTTCAACATTTTTAAAATGTTGTCTTTGTTGTATTGGTATTCAACACCTAAATGCTTAGCTACTTCATCAGCAGTCCATACTCTTGTAGCTTCTGCGTACATTTTTTCTAGCTCATCTATTCTATCCATAGCATTTTTATAGTTAGGATCTTTAGTTATATCATAAGCTTTAGGTGCTGTATAGCTAGGTGCTTTGTTGTTAGATACAGTATTTTTAGAACCTGCTTGTTTTGTTAGATTATCTAAAGGCAGTGCGAATGAACCTGAATATTTGTCTTGCACATAACTATTTAGTCCAGGTACTTTAGCAGTTAGACGATAAGCATCAGGGTCCATACTATTGTCGACTTTAGAAAAGTCCACACTTTGTAGATTAGCACTAACCTGACCGTTAGCACCTATTTGAGCGTAGTATCCATTAGTACCTCCGTCGCCTACCCAAACATATAGGTTATTATTTTTATCAACCCATATACCTTGGTTATCCATAGATTTACCAGCACTATTAATTGAACCTTTTAAGCTTGTGTTTTTAACATCGACACCATAATCTGATAAAGCTAGTGCTACTCCTTTTTCGTCTGCGACATATTTGGATTGATAACCATTTTTGAAAACAGCATTGCTACTATTCTTATTACTCTGGTTATTAAAATACTTTTTTAATTCAGTAGCTTTTGTACCACCTTGTTTAAGGGCTTGCCCGATTGCACGCTCTAAAGTACTATCTGATTTAATTAAAGTGTCTGCACCTTTGTTATACATTTCTATTACGTGTTGTTTTTGTTTATCAGATAATGCGTTGTATAGATTTACTATAACATTTATAGGCATGTGTTACACCTTCTTTACTGAACTCTCATCAAACCACGCAGTAATATATTTAGATTGGTTATTAACACCTACACCATATTGATTTAATCCATATGGATAATTGTTATTCACTACTCTAATAACCTTCATCTTTTTATTCTTATAGTTACGTGTTGTTGCACCTGTTCCTTTAGAACTTGCACGTCCACGTCCGTTAACTATAACATAGTCACCAGGTTTGATGCTTGGTTTAACTGGTTCTGGTTTAACAGGTTCTGGTTTTGGTTCTGGTTTCTTAGGTTCTTCTACATTAGGATTAATAATACAACCTCTGAATGTGTAGCTTTTACCTAAACCCCAACGTCCGTTTGCATTAGAACGTGTAGAGTTAAAGAACGCTGTACTACCATAAGCAGATTCGCTTGTGTATATCTTAGTTGGTTTCCAATTAGAATCTCTTTCTAAAACTTCTTCTACGATAGCAACGTGTCCTGCTCCGTCTGAACCTTTAAGTGTTTCACCTTTTTGCCATACCATAATACCACCTGTTGTTGGTACGTCACTTATTTTTAAGCCAACAGATTTAGCTTTTTCAATAAAGTTTTCTGCATTACAATATAGAGTATCATAAGGGAACACTTCCTTATTTAATGCTTCAGATATAATTTCATTGAATCTACCTTCAGCATATCCAACGCAGTTAGCTAAAGCATCACATGCGTCTTTAGGATTTCCTTTTACACAAGTGTTATAACCTTTAGGTTTTCTTGTATAAAACTTATTACCTTTGGAAGGTTTACTAGTTCTCTTCGTAAACATTTTCAAGTTCTCCTTCCTCCACTAGTTCGTCTAGTGTATCTGTATTAAATGTAGTTTGTAGTTCGAACTCTTCAACTACTTCTACTTCGATAGTTTCTTTTTTATTAGTAACTTCTGCCATGTTACTTACCTCCTTTAAGTTGTTTGATTGTTTCATAACCACCTGTTGCAGCCCAACCTAAAGCAAGACCTAATATACCTGAAGTAATAACGTCTTTGCCAGGGAATACGCTAGGTGTAAGGATACCTAATATAATTCCTAATAACCCACCTACCAAAGGTATTATAGAATTTGGTACCTTCTTGAAACCTTTCAATATTTGTGCAACTACATACGCAGCTACAGCAATAATAATTCCTTCTTCTAAGAATAAATTTAGAATGAATTCGACAATTTGTTCCATGATAGTGCCTCCTTTAGATTAATTATAGCATAATTGCAGAATAATAAAAAGAGGTTTGCCCTCTTCCTATTAGTCTAGAATATAACGATACAACTTTTCTACATCTGATTTATCAAGCTTTATAGTTCCTATCATTGGTATCTCTACCTCGACTCCACCTTTATCAGCTTGTCGTAACAATTCTTTGTACAAACATTCCACATTAACCATATCACCATCTATAAGTTCTAGAGTGTGTAATAACTGAACTTCTTTTAGTGAATGAAAGATGTGTTCACCTTTACTAGCTACAATACCAGCACCTGTACCAAAGATCCATTTGTTTAATCCTGTCATCTTAGGTACAAGTTCATGGTCTACGAACTCTACAAGTCCTTCAATTACTGTTCTATAATGATACATTATATATCACCTAAGCCCCTGTTGTAGTTGTAGCTGCTGGTGTTGGAGTGATTGTTACTTCTCCCCAACCTGGGCATACGCTAGTGTTTGGTACAATCATTTTAGTTAAGCTTTGTAGTTGGTATACTTGTCCTTGGATGCAGCTTATAACGCCTGTTTGTGTAGCGTTATACACAGCTTGTTCACATAGAGTTTTATCGATGCGTTTGATTTCTCCATCAAAGTATTTGTATAACTCTAATGATTTTTGATCATTGTAAATGTTAGCATCTCTTAATGCAATATCAGATTCTAGTCTAGCAATCTTGTTAGATTGTTCTAACTCAAATCTATTAACTGGCATGTTGTCTGAACACACATAACCATTATTGTTCCAGCCTCCTAACAAATTACCTAAACCACCATTAAGAACACCTAATGCAGTTCCAGCTATTCCTAAACCAAGTCCACTTCCTGCAACGCCTTTGCTTGCAAATTCTGCCATATAAATAACCTCCTATCAGAATATAAAGAACAAACACGCTATGTTAATCATAGTCTCACCTTCTTTACATCTTAAGTATATCCTAAAAGGTTACTGGCGTATTGTAAAAATAATCTAAAAATTATCTACAAAAATTGTATGAAAAAGATACTACAATTTTGTAGTATCTAATTCCTTATCGTGTTTTGATTTCTTAGCTGTTGGTAGTATTAATGAATTCTTTTGTGTTTCATCATACAACTTAGACAGCTCTTTAACGTATTTAGAAATGGTGTCTGTAGATACGTGGAACTCTGCTGCTTGTTTGGCTATAGACCAACCAGCGAACCTAGTTCTCATTATACCCTCTAAGATTCTAGCTCGTTCGTCTCCCATCTCTATACGATAGTTTAAACCACTTTCTTCTAAAAAGGTTTCTAGAATAATTCTAGTCCACTCTTTTGTTTTAATCATAGAATCATTCCCTTGTCATGACACTCTCTTATATATTCCATCTCGTGCATTATATAAGTGTTGCCACCTTTTGATTTATATTTTGTGAATATAGCTTCAATGTGTGCGTAGTCTACTTCTGTACGTTTAAGTCCGTTGCGTAAACTACCACTGAACTGAAGTATTTCATACTTGATGCGATCAAGTTCATTAGCGTCTACTTCTTTCTTAAGTTTAGTGACATCATTTGAAATAGCTGTAATTCCAAGCCAAGTGGCTATAAGCTTGCCTATCAATTTGATTGGACTGAATTTAATTGGCATAATGTCTATACCTATTAAAGCTAAGATACCTAGAAGCCATGTGTATTCTTCAATGATTGTATTAATCAGATTCACTCCACACACCTCCAGTCTTCTTACGCACTCTTCTACCTTTTTTCCAAGCACCGTCTACTTTATAATAAACTGTACCACGTTGCCACACAACACCTTTACCATCTACATAACCTTTAACATAACCTGTAGCATCTCCAGCTAATGTAGTGAATGATGTAGTAGCTGTGCTAATACGTCCCCAGTTATCTGTAAGTGTTAACTTAACATAGTAAGTAGTGCGTGGACTCAAGTCTGTTAAGAACCTATAATTAGATAACCTATTACCATAGTTCGTTGTAGTACCGTATTCTATATAGTAATCTTTATAACTAGCATTAGTGTCGAACGAATCAGACCAATCAAGCGTTGCCTCTTTAGCACCAATATTCATAGCTCTAAAGTCTGTGATTGTTGGTGGATTACCTGTTGTAGTAAACGAACCTGCTTTCGAACCAGTTCTATTCCAATTATCCGTAATAGTCATATTGTAATAATACGTAGTGTTTGGTGTTAAACCTGTTATTAAAGTGCTGGCAACAGAACTTCCATAGGATGTAGTCGTACCATATTGTACATTCACACTCTTAAACGATGCATTAGTATCATAATTTATTGTGTTATCACCTAAGTTACAAGTTGTTCTATCAGCTACGGGATTAACATATGTAATTGTTGGTGCGTTACCTGTTGTAGTAAACGAACCTGTTAATGTGTTTGAAGCTCTACCCCAGTTGTCTGTTTGTTGGAACTTGTAATAGTATGTTGTATTCGGTTGTAACGTACCGTTTGCTTCTGAGCTACCACCATAGTAAATAGCATTGTAGGTACCATCCCAACCCCATTCAGCATTAGAGCCATAGCTTGTAGATGTACCGTATTGGTTAGCACTTATATTACCGAACCAAGCATTAGTATCATAACCAACATGCCAACATCCAACAGCATATTTACGACCTACTGCTACCATACCACCCCAAGATATGCTTGGAGCATTACCTGTAGTTGTGAATGAAGGTAGCTGTGTTTCATCATAATTAGTGATGTTGCTATTAGAATAGCCATACAAACCTGCGTTTGTGTACACCCAACCATTCATAGCGTAAGTAGTATTAGGTGTTAATCCTGTAACTGTTTGAGAAATGTTAGATGTGTTTTCTACAGCCCCGTTATAAGCACCACCTTTGTAATAATAAATACCTACCTTGTTTACTGTTGAACGTCCAGTATTTGTTACATTAACGTTCATTGTTGCCGATGTACGAGATACATTAGTTGCCCAAGGTTGTCCTATCGTAGGCGTAAACGCTGGCATTGGTATGCTATATGAGAACACAGTCCCGTTTGCTAAGTAACTGTTGAACGTATTTGAAATTGTGATAGTAACAGTTAATGTTGTGACAGAGTCAGGTATTCCTGTAACAGCTTTATGAGCACAGTTATAGTTACCTCCAAATTGCCAATACTGATCAGACCAAGCTCCTTTTTGGAAAGAAGCTGTTACTGTGTCTGATTGTGTTGTATTAGCAGTACCTGCGTTTGCTTTTATTGTTAATGTAACATTTCCATTAGACTCATAGTTAGAACGCCAACCACATAGTCTAGTGATTTGAAATGAATTTCTACCTACAGTGTAGTCAAACCCAATATACCAGTTACCTGATGAACTTGCGAATTTGGCTTGCACCATAGGTGCTGATGCAGTATTTGCCATAACCTACCACCTACTCATCTATTAAGATGTATATATCTCCATCTTTTCCTAAGTCTGCAGTTGGTGCAGTAGTACCACTATAGTATTCTGTTTTAGTAGCTAGCGTTTCATCAACAACTGTTTTAATATTACTTGTTAAATCTACATTAGCAGCAGCATCTGGTGTAACACCATTAACTGATTTAACGTAACCATCTACTACGAAAGGGTTACCTAATCTTTCCCAGCCAGAGTCTGTGTATACATATTCAGCATTGTCTTCTTCAGTACCTACGATATACACATCACCAGCTTGTGGATCTGTAATCTTATTTAGTTCATCTACTGATGCAACACGTCCTTTTAAACGTTGCACAGTACCAAGAGCTGCGAACATAGCATCTATCTCTTCCTTAGTATAAGGTACGAATAGAACATCTCCTATAGTCTTGTCTGAATTATTTAGAGGAATAGCATCAGCTGTGATGAACGGGATGAAAGGTTTTCTATTTTCATCTAATAAAACTTTTATTTCATATTTTGCCATAATCTTTTTCCTTTCTAAGTCCATGTAACAGTCGTAGAAGTATCTGTGTGTACTGTTGCACCACTACAATTACTCGCTACATCTGTAGCTGAGGACATATTAATAACTTTTGAACAATAACCTTTATTGTAGTCTCTGCCTTTAAGTGTCATATTTCCTTTAAAATATAAACCATCGTCTCCGATTTTATATTTTACACTGACGTTGTACCAGATACCATACAGTGGTCCAGTTGTTTTTACACCATTAAAGGTAATTGTAGCATTAGCACTTCCCTTGGCAGACTTCACTTCTAAGTCTACCCACGCACCTGCTGTTACAGCATTAGTTGTAGTTATTGTGTATGGGTTGCTGTAGTCTTTGTAGTAATTAGTTACTGTTACAGTGCCGTCTGCATTCCAAGTTATGTATATATAAGAGTTAGTTGAACCTAAATAATACACATTCTTAGAACCATTATCAGTCTTTTTGATAGTAGCTTTAAAGACCCAGTCTCCAAGAGACTTCTCATAACAGTAACGTATACCTTCTGTTAGTACAAAATCCTTACCATATGTATATGTCTCCCCTTGTATAACTTCAGTGCTTTTATTAAGAGTAGCTCTTACAAAGCTATTACCTTTACGTACACTGAGACTCTTAGTGATGGCACTATCATTAACGCCTAAGTCTATCCAAGTACCATTTTGGTATATACGGATCTGTGTAGGTTGCTTCCACGTTGATCCATCATATACTCTTATTTTATCATATCTACCCATTATACTGTAATAAGTAAGTCGCCTGTTTTAGGAGTACCTGAGAAAGTACCTACACAAACAACTGCTGCTTTGTTTGCTGTTGTTTGAACAGAACCTACTGTGTTAGTTAATGTGCTAACAGTACTAGCCAATGCGTATGTGCTAGCAGCAACCGATTTTGTTAAGAATGGTGCTACAGCTGTAGTTAACTCTGAATTAGTAACATACTCTTCTGGTATTTCAGTAAGGTAGTTACCTACAGGTTGCGCACCGATATCAGAAAGAAGAACATCTCCTTTTAGTGGGACACCAGCAAGTGTTGGAGTATTATCTAAATAATTGTAATCTGTGATACTAAGACGATTAAGTTTAGTTTGAACTACTTCAGATAACATTTCTTCCTCAACACTAGCAACACGAGGTGTGTAATAGATTCCATCTATCTCTACAGCTCCTGATGAAATAGGTTCTGCATACAAGCTATCTGGATTAGGTACATGGTGAAATCCTTTGACACCTTCTTCATTAGTACCATAGTACTTATTAGGTCCTGCCTCTGTAACACCAACAAGATCTTCAGCATACTTTACTGGTACTTCCCCATTAATAAGTTGGTTTACACTACCAAGTGCAACTGTTGCAGTATCAACTGCTGTTGTTACAGCATCAGCATAACCTTGTAATTGAGATAAGTCTGTATTAATACGATTAACTTCTTGTTCGATAATAGTGTCTAAATATTTGATGTGTAGTGTTGCGCTTGGGTCTGCTTCACTAAACAGTAACTTTAATATCTCAGTGTTGTAATCACCTTGTGTTGTATTTAAATTAATGTGTTCATTGAAAGCTTCATGTGAAACTAATTCACCGTAGTTATAATCTAACTCGGTTTTAACATATCTAGGTACGAACACTATACCTGATTCTGTAATTTTAAATTCTTCCATAATTTCCCTCCTATCTAGCACGCATTATTCTATACACCCAATTAATATCAGACAACTGATATTTCTTTAACGATGTATTTAGTAGTTGTATTGAACCTCTACGTCCTCTACCTTGAAGATTAAATCTAACAGTAGCAACATCTAAATCAGGGAACTTCGATAAATCCAATGCCCAATGGTCTGGTTCTTGTACTTCATCTCCTAAGTCAGTTGAACCATACAAGAACATATTAGCTGACTCTACTGGCGTGATAAATATCTTACCATAGTCTGGGTCATTAATATCTGTGATGTGTTGGATGTTATAGTTTGTTGCTGCGATTCGTTCTTGTCCGTCTACCTTAAAGTCTACATGAAAGTCTATCATTGTAGGTTCTAGATTTAATAAGTTGAACTGAACTTCACGGAAGCGTTTTGTAAACGTGTCATCTATTGATACATTACCAGTATCTAAGTATCCGAAGTTGTCAAAGTGACGAACTAAGTTCCAGCTATCATAAACTAAATCATCTGAAACAACATCATAAGTTTGTTTAGAAACGTGTAAGTAACTACCTTCTTCATAAGTATGTGCAAAGAATTCATAGAATACCCCTGACTGTTTGTTTCTATAAAGTACAGGATTGTAATTTGCATCAGCAGTCCCTATTGCTTTGAAGAACAAACGCCAAGATCTAGTCATGGTGTTGTACACTAGATGTAAGTTTAAATGTTCTAATACCATTCCATTAGATAATTTTGGTTCTATAGTATAGATATAATGTACTTCCTCATCTCTAACTACACTCCTTGTATCTAATACATCAAAGTCATCAAACCTAACTTGTTCTTTAGCTTCTTTAGTATATTGTTGCCATACATTCTTATATACTTTATTTAATAAATCTACAGTAGCAACTTGGAAGTCAGCAGTATAATTAGCCAACGCAGTTGAGTTTGTGTAGTTCTTTAAGTCTGTAGCATCTGAAGTATACTTATTAGGTTTCAGCACATAGAACTGTGTGTCTGTCTTAAAGAAGATTTGGTCTTTAAGTACAACTAAGTTAATAGCATCTATCTCTGGAATATGAATATTTGCTAGTATTCTTTTTTGAATTGAAGTAGATATTAGGGTACCTGGTGAAACCAACCAAATACTATCTACTGTAATAACTAGTAAGTAATCTAAATAATTGTGTACAGCAAGCACTTCATTATCAAATGTAAGAACGTTATATGGGAATGGGAAGTAACTTGGGTCACCTACATCCGAGAAGAAGATTGTTTCAGGAGCTGTATCTACACCATAAACTCCAACACACCCTTGCCAATTAGTCATACCTTTGCATGTGCTTAGGTCGAATGTCTTAGCTTCTACATTAGAATACAGTGTTTGATCACAGCGTACTCTAATCCAATAAGGTATTTGTGTAGTATCTTGATCACCAATACGCATAGTAAAACGTAATGCAGTATTAGCTAATGTAGGAGTATAGTCATAGTAGAAGTCTTCTCCTGCCTTAAATGACTTAGTCCAATCTTCTAATACAATCCAGTCAGAGTCTTCGATGATTCCATCTGGGTCTACTCTATTTAAATCTAAGTATTCTACTTTAACTTTAATAGTATCTGTTCCTACAGGGTATTGATAAGTCACATGTATTTTTACTGTTTCTGTAATCTTTGGACTGAACACAGGTTTTGTTACATCATCTGCTTGATACATTACAGCACCTAAAATAGATAATGCGCCTCCCGTTTCATTTTCGAAATGATAAGGGTCTTCTTGAAATATGTTGAAACCTGTAGCTGTAGCTTCAGCTGCGTTTAGAGTACGAGGTGCGATAGTTTCTTTTTTAACAACATAACCTTCGTCGCTATTCTTAATAAGAAGCTTAGCTAGTGTTGTGCTACTTGTGTTTGTTATTGAACTTTTTTCAGGGTTGTTTGTATATTTAGAGTAGCTCGGTATACTACCTATAAAAGCGTAAAGTTCATTACCCATAACTGTACCTATTGGTCTACCTACTTTATCTTTAAATGGTTTTGTAAACGCATATGCATTGTCAAATGTACGTGCAGTAAGGAAGCCTATGTCTAAATTTTTTACATCTTTAAATTCTTCACTGTCTTTGTCGTAACGTAACATCCAGAAGTTGTTAATATCATAAGAAGACGTAGTGCCTAGATTAATCACAGTTTCACCGTCTTCAGCATATATGTTATTATCTTCGTCCACATGCATTTTACATAAATATATTGGCTTAGTATCCACACCTTCCTCAATATATACTACATCTGATAAGGCTGTGTAATTACCATAGGATACAACGACGTCTTGTATTGATTCGATTTCTATTTGGTTTTTGTCGTATGCATATAAATAATCGGTAAGAGTAACAGGTCCAAGATTAGCATTTTTATAATCTAAAGTTTGTAACAACTTTCTACCACGTCTTGGTTTGATGTTGGTACCTGTATCGTCTATATCATAATTAACCATGGCTTTAACAAAACCCTCTGGAATAATTTGATTAGTAAGATACATACCATTAGCGAAAGCATTTAGCTTTGTTGTATAACGAGGAAGCCTACCTCTTTGCTTATATGATTCTTGTGTCGTCGCCACGTAGAACAACTCCTCTCGGATCTAAATCAAATGGTAAACCTTCTCTGTTGTAAGAGAAATCAATGAATCCACCTTCGTTGTCTTGGAAGTACCAAGGCACTCTACTGTGATAATCCCTAACCATCTTGAATAATGCAGCTTCGTATCTGTTTTGATAATCTAAAGCAACTTGTTCTCCTTCTTCATCACGAGTATAGAACTTAGTCGCTACACCTAAAGCAACAACTGTACGAAGATATTCATCTGGGAATGCATCGTATATATGGTTAGCTCTTAGTGGTATAGGACGGTGATGTCTAGGAACACGCTCTATAGGTAATCTGTGTTCGTTCATAACTGGATACGCATTGTGTTCTGGGAACGTAGGTTTAGGTTTATCCTCAGGTATGTCTTCAGGTTTTGGTGGCATACCTTCGCCAGGTACAGGATTAGGTCCTGCAACGTGTGCGTTCCAAGCAGCTACGAACTCACCCCATTCAGAGAATGTAGGGAACTTAGATTGTAGGCGCTCATTGATATCATCAATTACCATATCCATAAAGTAGTATACATCTGGTTCTCTAAGATAATCAGAAGCCACGTAACCTCTATTGATATAGTCTACTATTTTTTTGATTTCCATAATTAACCTCCTTATAGAAAATTAAAAGACAGGGAATAATCCCTGCCTTTTTCTTATAAATGTAATTCGCCTGGATGGAACTCAACGTTGTTTTGAACGTCGCTCATTCTTTTTTGGCGAGCTATCATGGCGTCTATTCTTTTTATTTTTGCAATAACGTGGTCAGCATGTGTCTTGTTAATATTGTATGTTTGCCCATCAGCTGGGATATCTACAATTATTCCATTAACTGCTACACGCACAACTCTACCTAAATATGCTGCATAGAATGGAGATATTGTTACTGGAACCTTTCTCTCTGATCTATATTGTGTAACTAAACTTTTACGTTTTTGTTCAAGCTTAGCATATTCTTGTGCGTTTCTTGCTTCCACTGTTATTTTCTCTGTCGAAGTATTGACAGAGCTATTGTTTTCAACTACATTTGTAGCTTCTTCTTTAGCCATTACTTAATCCTCCTATCTGATTTTAAATTAAACTAAGTTAGCTTGTGATGGTACACAGTAGTAACATACTGCAGCTTCAGTTCTAGTTGAACCGAATCCAACACTGTCAATTTTAAATCCGATAGATTGTCTTTGGTCAATTGGGTCTAATACACCAGATGAACCTAAAGCTTTTACGTACATCTTAGCGTTACCATGACCAGCTATTTCTGTTCTAGTTAAACATTCAGCACCAAGTACGAAGATTCTGTGAACTTTAAGTTCTTGGAATCCTTCAGGAATATTCCATACTTTTCTTTCAGGAATATAAGAAGCTTTTTGACCTGTACGAGCATCTCTTACATAGTTATCAGCAGCAGCTACTTTTTCAGTTTCTGCATTTAAAATTCTATATTCTTTAGAAGTTGGGTTATAGACTCTTAAGAATGTTCCTTCTGCTGTAGTATATTCACCACTGTCATCAATATGCATTGTTTCATAGAATTCTAATCCGAACATAGCTGGGATAGGTCCCATATCTTCGTAGAACCCTTTTGTACTTTGGTTGATTGTCATATATTTTTCAACGATTTCATCATTGATCATATCGAAATAGAAATCTGGAGTACCAATTACATGGTATCTATTTCCATTTCTAGGTTTAACTAATTGTTTTTTAAGTGATAATGCGATTACTCTTAAGTCATTTAGACTTGGGATATCTCCGATTTCTAATTCTTCGAAGTTAGCTTTAGCGTTAGCATAAGCAGCTTGAGCTATAGTAGTTAAAGCTTCTCTTGCTAATAAGTCTAAAGTTTCCATAGCTACAATAGCATACTCTTTAGTATAGTGTGCAACTACTGGATCGATAGTTTCGAAGTTAACTCTGTCAGTGAATTCCATGTAACGACCGTAACTGAATGTTCCGATTTCATAACTTTCCATAGAACCCTTATCTGACATTGGAGGAACACCTTCAGCTAATGGAACAGTGTGTCCTTGTAATGGAGCCCATCTTCTAATTTGTAATTTTTCTGCATTACCTTGAATTGGTGTTACGTCTGCAAGACGATAGAACACGAAATGTGATTCATCTAAACGGATTGTGTCTAGTAATTGTTTATCATAGAACAATTCTGGACGGATTGAATACCCGTGATTCGTAAAGTATTCAATGAATGAATTAATATTAGATACTGGATTTAAAGCATTTAAACCTTGATTCATATTATCTACCTCCTAAATATAAATAATGTTTGTTTCTTTATTTTTTAGGAACGGATTGTAATAGGCTTTCGAACTCTGCCATTGAATTTACATTTGTTGGGGCTGGGTCTTTCTTACCCGATTTCCCGTCTGGGTTAGCAGCATTGTTTGCTTTGGCGTCTTGAGCTATCCAAGTTTGTCTAGCTTGTTCAACTTTCTTATTAAGAATCTTATCAAAGAATAATCCTTGATATAGTGTAACAAAGTTAGTACCTGGTATAGTTAAGTCTATGTGTTCTCTGACTGCTAAATCAACGAACTCTTTAACCTCAGCGTTTGTTAACTCAAATGTATTTTGTAAGTTAGCTAAGTTAGAAGTAAACATTTGTCTATTTCTTTCTTCAGCATAAGCTTTGTTTTGAGTTTCTAGGTTATCCATACGTTTCAATAACTCTGGGCTTACCTGATTTCCTTGTTGTTGAGCTTGTCTTTTATATGACGCTTCTGTTAGATTCGCCATGAAAGCAGCTTCATCTCCTTGGAAATTAGCACCCTTCATTAAGTGTTGCATGAACTGTTTGTACTTCGTATTTTCTGCACGCATTGCTGCGAATGCTTCATTACGACGTGTGTCTTGTTCTGATTCTTTTGCACTATCATCAGTCTGTGTAGGAGCACTGGCATTGTCTGTTGCTGTTGCAGTGTCTGCAGTAGCTGTCGCATTGTCTGTTGCGTTATCCACAGTGTCTGTTGCTGGCGCAGTAGTATCAGTGTTGTCTGATTGTGTAGTATCTACACCTAAGTCAGACAGTATTGCTTGATAATCTTCTGGCATGTATGATCCTCCTTATCATGTGATTGCCGAGTTCACAGAGGTAGATTAGGCTCTTATCGATTGTAGGACTAGGTAAAAGGAGATACTCTCCTCTCTTAATTATAAACATGAAAAACAACTTAGTTTTACGTTTACTATTTTTTTTTGGCTCGATAGAAACCTGCCTATCTATGTTCATTATAGCATTAAATATTTTTTAATTCAACAAAAAAGACTAAATTAGATTTAGTCTTCTGTAATCTACATCATCATACCTGGGTCTTGACCAGCTGGTCCCATCTGTGCAGCTTGAGGAGAACCACCTACTAAAGACATGATATCTTGTTGAGATGCTGTGTTACCTAATGTAGTAGCTTGTTGGTCTGCTTGTAGTTGAGCAGCAACATTTTCAACTGCTTCATTAACATCCATACCACCTTCTACTAAAGTAGAGAACATCTCTAATGTCTTAGCAACTTGTTCAGTAATATGTGTATTACGTTGGATACCCATACGTTTAAATAACATATCTTTGAATGGAATATCTTGCATTAATAACCATTCCTCAACTGTAATGATTTCTGGATCTGGTTTGTACTGTGCTTGTTTTTCTAACAGCATGTTAGCAACAGCAGACATTCTAGCTTTGTTACGTGGTAGATATGGTTGGATATCTAGCTCGTATCTGAATCTAATGTCGTCATCAACCTCAGGGAAGTCTAGAGTGACTACTTGTGTTTGTTGAGTTATTGGATCAGTAACTGTGTACTCTCTCTTGTCTCCGAAGTGGATTAAGTTATTAACAACTAACTCAGTCAAACGCTTAGTATACATTTCATATTGTAGAATCTTTTGATTATCTCTTTGAGATGTAGCATCAAGCATTGCATCCATACCACCAGTAGTTTGGATTGAGCCTGTCTTCTTACCTGCATACATCATATCTATACCTGACACTTCTTGAATGTCAGCTTTTAAATCTTGTTTAACTGTAAGTAGTTCTGGAGGTAGTGCTGGGAACTGTGCATAGTGTACAGCAGTAGTAGCATCTCCATTTACTACGAATGTTTTGTCAGCATCGTTTCCATATTTAGCAAATTGTCTTAGGTTAATACCTGAAGCTTGGTTAACAAATCTTGGTGGACGTTGTGCCTTGTAGGCATGTGTCGCATAAATAGAGTTAAGCAAGTTATATGACAGATTTGATTGGAATTGTTTAGCTGGCTCTGATGAACCAACGATGTCACCTGCTGGATCGTTGCAATATAGAATTGCGAATGGGTACATTCTTGGTTTTAAATCTTCAACACAGTATAGAATGTATTGATCATCTAGTAAATGTACCTCAGCATAACGTTCTTCACTGTCTACTAAGTATCTTGTGAAGTAATATGTCAGCTTATGGTAGTTACTGTTTGGATCTGATGTATCTCCACGTTCAGTAACCTTAGATACTGGGTGTTCAAGTGCATTAACGTTCTTCAATGTACCTAGTGCTTTCTCAATCTCAGCAATTCTATCTTTATAAATCTCTTTGCCTTTGATTATTGATAGTGCATACTCATCGAAGTAGTAGCAGTACTCTGAATTATCGAATACATCTGCGTAAGGATCACGTCTGAACTTCATTGGGTCTATGTTTTTGAACACAACATCACCTTTATAGAAGTGATTCTTAGTACCACCTATGATTGTCTTCTTCCAACCTACCATTGTTATACCAATGTTTAGTAAAGCAGCTCTCTCACCTGCTAGGAATTGGTAGTAATCTGCTCTAACGCTGTCCCATATAGCTTCAAGTGCTGAGTTGAACTCAACAACCCACTTAACATCGTCAGCAGACTTAGGAGTTAGGCATGCATATCTACCAGTTGAGTAGATTGATGCTACTAAATTCTCCTTAATGTAGTTTATCCAGTTAGAATCTGGTGTTAATTGGTAGCTTGGGAACTTTGCACGGATAGTATCCCACAATTTTCCACGGTCAGCCCCGTCTAACATCACCATTCTGTTTAAAACTTTCTTATATTTTGTTTCGGAGTCCTTGATTGTGGCTTTGATTGTATCAAGACACAGACCTTCTGGTAGCATGTGGCTTCCGTATAAGTCTTTTTCTGCTTTCTTCTTAGTTTTTTCTACATCTTTCGCCATTATCTATCACTCCCTCCCATTGTTTCGTTTACTTCTCTCATGATATCACCGAATCTTGAGTCAAAGTCTTCAAACTTTTTGTCTTCTTCGGGCTTTTCTTTCAACATTGCGTCTTCAAGTGCACGCATTTCTGCATCACTGATCGTATTTTGTACGGTTTCTTGTACATGATGTACCTTAATTTGTATAGGTTTCTTAGTTAGTACCCAACAAATCAGGAATCCGATAACAAAAAATAGAATATTTAACATTTTTACCATCCTCCTTCGATACCAAACGCAGTACTCTGATCATATTGTAACATACTATCCTCATCGTTGTCAGTCAATTGCCACAATTTTTCTTGCTTCTGCAACATTTTCTCAGTCTCTGATGCAATTGGACGACCGTATTCGTCGTATCCTGTCAGGATTAGACTCTTTGGATTAGCTGGTAGCTCCATACAAATCCACTCCAATGCGTTGATAGCATGGTTATCTTTATCTACTGGTTTGTTTTTATTATCTTTATCATCTAATGTTTTAGTTTTGAACTTGTACTCTCTCAATTCTGAGATGATGTATTCACAACAGTCCCAGATTTCTAGCTGTCCAGATTCAATGTAGTCGTTAAGACGAATGATTCTGGCATCAACATTAACATGACCAGGCTTAAATGTAATACCGTAGTCTTGGTAATGAGAGATTAAGTCCTTCTTATCATAGTCTCTCTTGTTGTTCTTAGGGTCTATGATCGGTGTTGTGTACAACTGTCCAAATGCAATATCAGCTGTACCTATTCTAAATAGCTTAACTAAGTCTTTAAGTGGAGCATTGTTTGTATGGTCACACTTATACAGAATCAGTTTATTACGCTTTGTATCTATCGCTGCATACACGAATGTAGCCTCATCCATTAGACCGTAGTCGTGTGCTACTAGTACTTTCCAGTGTGGGAAATGTCTTGGAGTTAAAGGTTTACCCTCTGCATCCCTTGGAGTTTTAACTACGCAGTTCATCGCATTCGGATATACTAATCCTTCTGCAAATAAGAATGAACCGTATAGGAATCTCTTAACCCACCAGTCTGGTTTGTTCTTCGCATTCACCTGTATGTAGTCAGGTGGTAGGAAGTGGTTAACATCCGTAGATGCTATGTGTGTAGAAATACTGTTATCAATTGATAACGGATCTTGTTGCTTAGAGTAGTCCTCATCTGCGAATCTACCGTGTTGAATAATCTGTTCAGACACAAGTAGTACGTCAGTTCTTATCCAACCTGAGTCAGGGTTTGATTCACAGATTAGCTTACGCCAGTCGTAAATGTTTTTACCATCTACACATGTAGCTGCTGTGTTTCTTAAACGAGTCTTCAATTGGTGGAATGCATCTGCGTTAATCTCTGATGCTTCCAGCATTACTACAAGACTGTAGTTGTTAGAACGCAGCTTGTCAGGATCGTCGAACGGACGAAGCATAAGTCTCGCCCCATTAATAAAGTCGATGTACCCCTTTTGTTGTGAACGCCCTTCCATGAACGCTTCAGGTAGACTTTTTTCAAAATCTCTAAGAAGGGTCTGTTCATATTGAGAGGTAATGTTCGCACCTAATAGAATGTTAGCATTAGGTGTAATGAAAATGTGTTTCTCAATTTCCTTCTCAGATGTCTTGGTCTTACCTGTACCGTAGCTACCGAAGTTTCCGATTACACGGTGTGCGTCTTCATGAACTGATGTCTGGTGTGGCATCGGATGGTACGTATCAACGAATGTGTTACAGGCTCCGTTCGTACACTCCAGCCAGTCCGTAGACGGCGCCCCTGATATAGAAGTGGTAGGTCCAAGAATTGAATTACATCTCGGACACCTCTTCTGGTTATACAACATGTCTAGTATTTCTATGGTTGTGTTGTAATGATTTGCATAGGCTGCAAGTTCAAGGTCAAGGGCTAGTGTCTGATTTGAAACAGATTCCGTATTCACTTTCGGCGTTTCTGGTTTTTTCTTAGCCGACTCAATAAGTGCAGCGTTAGCCTTGTCTAATAACTGATCAATCTTAGCATCTGCATCTGCTCTATTCTGAGCTGCTTGGTTCAGTCTCATGAGCTTGCGTATGTGGCGTGAATGTCATTCTTAGCTTTTGCATTTGGTAATGTTTCTTGAATGCTTCACGTTCTTTCTTAGGTAAGGCGTTGTAACGTTTCTCAATTAACTCGTTAGTTAACATTAGTATCGCTTCTTCCTCGATATCGTTCTTAGCTGCATTAGGGTAGAAGCCAGCAAGTACATTTGAGAACATCATATCCATTGCGTCATAGATAGACTCTTGTGTTCCCTGTTTAGCTGCCTCCTGTTCACTCTTAGATAGCTTAGAGTTTTCAATCTCATTAGCTGCAACTGCATTGAATGCATTGGCAACATGTAGAGCTAGAGTACCTAACAGTTGTAGCGCTGTTGCACAATCTGTATTAGGTGTGATCTGTACTCCACAGTCACCGTCGGCTGTTACACCGATAGTCATATGTTTATCAAATTCTTTCATATTGATTCCTCCTATAGGTATTATAACATAATTCGACATGGAGTGTAGTATGTTTTGTAGCAGTCAGTTGGTTTTGTGTATTATTAATAGCCAACACACACTCACCAGGCTATAACGTAATATACCACAGGGCAAGTTGGGCTCAATTCAAGCCCGACCCAGGGTATACAACAAAAAATTCAAAATACCCGATACCTCGGACACTCTGTCATATGGTGTAGGTATACAAAGGAGATGATTTAATATGACAAAACTATTACAAGAAAAGGTGACTAGTGCTTATGACTATGTACCAGTAGGAACTGCTCATGAGACTAAGACAGGTAACATCATAGTTACACTTGGTGAAAAGATTGACATCCCACAAGGATCTCAATTACTAATCAAGAAACCTAAATCAGAAGCAGTATTGTTTCATTACAAGAAGCTAACTGATAAAGTCTATGATACTCTAGCTGTAGATCTAATGATCTTAGCCAGACCTGAAGTATTAGCTCAACACAAAGCAGAAATCCAAAAGGAACAAAAAGTCACAGCAAAAGCTGAACCTAAAATAGTTAAGAGTCTTGAAGACTACAAATTAATCTATAAAGATTATGTAGAACAACACTCAGAACTATCAGGTATAGCGTTACTAGAACAACACAGAAAAGATGTATTAGCAGCAATAGCTCAAAATCCAAATGTGGATTTCAGTGAAACTGTTAACAACATCGCCAGAACAATAGATCTAGTACGTGAAATAATGACAGCTAAAGCTGAACAAGCTAAACCAGCTAAGAAGACAACTAAGAAGAAAGCTTCTAAGCAAAGATTCACTAGAGAAAGTGATAAGGAAGGACAATCAACATGTTATAAATGTAACTTGAGAGGTTGGCATTCACTTATGTACAGAGATAATAATAACAACAAGATGATCTGTGATGATTGCAAAGAAGCCATTGAAAAGAAATCTTCTAAGAAGGTGAAATAATGTTAGTCATACTTCTAGGACTTAGTCCATATATAGTAGGTATTATATCTATTATATATCTAATGTTAGATAGGAATCAGTAGATTCCCTTCTACTAGAGTGCCTTACACAAGTAAGACATTCTATTAGGAGTATATCAAAGGAGGTGATATTATGCTCCTAGCTCAACCAATTAAAAGGGGGTTGACGAAGTGTGATAGCATTGTATGACGAAGTCGACGACGACCCTTTACTTTACATTCCACTTTACATATAACAGTCAACATACGACTCCTCTCGACAGGATTTTTTGGGTCGTCTTTTTTCGACAAAAAGTGACAGAATCCAGTAATTTTTTTTTTTCAGATTTTTATTACTCAGAGAAACTATTGATTTTGAATACAATATTTGTTATTTCTACTATTATATATACAAAATTACTGTATTATGTCGTATGATGTCATTTTACACAAAGTTTACAAGATAACAAAAAGTGTATTCATTTTTCATGATTTCAAATCTTAATAACTTTTCAAAAAATAAAATGACATATTGACAATGTGTTTACATCGGACGAGTGATTTAGAACCCGATTGACCTGCACCAGTCCATTAGAGCCGAATAGAAAATGAAGAGTGCAAAGACTGGGGAATGACACTGTATGTGTAGATATATTAGGTGAGCCCCTGGTTTTTTACCACGGAGATGCAGCCGTTACTAGCCTCGTAAAACCCGTTCACGCCCTGAGTAAAGCAAAAGGAAGGAAGCATTGACTGAATTTTTGAGACTTCGTTTTAGCACATTACAGAACCTTCGTCTAGACCAAGACAAGTTGCTGCGCAAGTCTAGACAAAGAACCTGCAATATGCTGCCACTGCGCCATCAAAAATATCAGCCAATTTTTTTGGTTGATGGAAAGGAAGTTGAGTTTTCAGATGAAAATTAATTACATTTCAGTAAGTCTATCAGAGGGTGTTAGAGTTGAGTTTTTAAACATCAGCCTATCACCTTGTGACAGGCTTATTGATAAGATAAGTCCAAATAAAAATATAGAAGGAGGTAGTAAGATATGAGTCTACTACAACAAAGAGTGTTACCTACTCTAAAAGGTAAATATGAAGCTAAGGTTTTAGCATATGAAGAAATTGAAAATGAGAAAGGTGGTTACATCAAGTTAACTTTAGGATTACCTGATAGAACATATGACTACTGTGTATTCCCATCTCAAATCAATTACTTAACATCATCATTGAAAAAACAACTAGGTGATAACATTGATACAACTGTAGAAGGTCTACTAGATATGGCTAGAGAAACTACAATCAATGTATGGTTTAGTTACAACCAAGAATATGGTAGAATGAATGTTGCATTCCATGAACCATATGTAGCAGATGAAGACGAAGTACAAGTATAGTACTTCGTTTTTTTTATCTAAATTAGAAAGAAGGATTTAACATGTTATTAATATATGAAACAAAATTAAGCAAAGAAGATGCACAAAGATATAAGGATCTAAACTATAGAGTTGCATCTATTAAGGATAACCCTGTAATAAGAGCAGGTGAATCAGTTGGTATAGTATTAGATACTATTGATAGAAAAACAATTACTCTAATCAATAACATACTATATAAAAATGATAGTTTCTTACCAACAGATTACAAGTCTGATAAGGATGGTAACTTACAACGAGTTGATAAGAAACACTATAATAAAAAGATATCTAAACTAACATTGAAATACAAAGACCAAGTGTGGAGTCTAACATCAATGACTGATTGGAAATATAATCACCAATCTGAGACTGACCAAATCAAAACTAAAACAACTTACCATCCAATTTATCAAGCATATCTAGATAGATTGAAAATGTATCGTGACAGTCATAAGAAAAATAAACGCAGAGAATTATTCAAACAATATAATGTACATGTGTCCGAGGTAGAACTGGATAACTATATAAATGCCTTCGCATATTTATATGATATGTCTGTGAACATGTCAGATATTATAGATAAACTAAGAGCATACCAACAAATACAATTCTATCAAGACAATGAGATACCATACATCAATGAAAGAGTAATCAATCCAGAGGATGAACCAATGTTCATAGGTAAATTCAGAATTGAATATGAAGAACCTGTAGAAATAATATCGTTTGGAGATGAAGTGTATTTAGATGACTTCGTTTATAAGAATGCAGGAGAAACTTATTAGTTTCTCTTGTATTTTTTTATTTGCCGTGTTATAATACGATTGAAACAAACAATATTAGACAGGAGGTTTACACATGCCTAATAATTATAAGAAATATTATAACTATTTGATACAAACTTTCGGTTGTGCGAACTACTCAGGATGTCTTGCACTTGCTAGATTAATAGCAATGTATGATGAAGAGAAACAATTACAAGATTTGTATAAAGAATACAGTGAGCAGTTCAACCTAACGCCGACTGCCGTCGAGCGTTGTGTTCGAGTTTACTTACAGGCAATATTAAAAGAATATACTATAGAAGACATTGCCAATGTATTAGATTATAATTTTAAACCAGGTCAAACCAGATTAGTTATATCTGAAATAATTCCTGTAATAAAATTCAGACTTGAAGAGGAACAATAGCTCCCTTCTTTCCACTACTTTAAAGGTAGTGCACCTGATATTATGTTTCCTCTATGAAATCCAACCGTGCTCTAAGAGGTTAGCTTTAGCAGTCGCATAGTATTAGGTGCAGTACCATTAAGGTACTAATGCTGCACTTCTTAACATGTCAAAGCGAGGTTGTGCAATATTCATTTACAATGGCTGATTATTCAGCCTCCCCTTATGACTACTTAGTTTAATTACTAAAACTAAACTGAACTCCTTTCTATATATTCGGGGTTTTGGATTTTTGTTTTTTATATCACAGATATTGTAGCTTAACATATCGTTCAGTTTAATATAGGTGTAAGTCCTATAGTAGTCCTCCATTTGGAGTAGTGATACACTGAAGGTAAAGCCGTCGTGCATCACCTCCTTTCATTTATGCTAGCCGATTTTTTCACGGTTACCTCCTGAATGTAAACTTGATTATGATCTAAGGTTAAAGCCTAAGGCTAGCACACAGTTTGCCCACCAAGTGTTAAACAAGATGGGGTCATGTCAAAGAACTGCGATAGCATTCAGTTCCCCTATACGAAACTAATAGGTCTTTGTTATTATGTACTGATAAGTCTTTTTATTACGTTCTTGTTCATAAGACACACCTTACTTATCAGTGTCTTGCTGCAGCAAAACCTTATGCACAATAGTACTGCAGTACTGTCCATAAGTACGGGAGATAAACTCGGAGCATTTATTTATCACGCTGAAATTACTAAACAATTATATATGCATTCTGACATAAGTTATTTAAATCATACTCAATTAACTAATTAACTTATAAGGATATTACTTCGGCACTTGTTGCTATCGCCAAGTGCATTTGGTATTAACTAACAAATTGTTAGTTTAATATAAATAATATTAGAGGAGGTCATAGAGATATGGCAAAAGCAAAAATTTTATATGATAGAATTTCTATCAAGTCAGACATTTTAACTGACACAAACCTTGAAAAGGTGGCACTATTAAGTCCATCAACTTTATACTTAAAGGATGAAGATGGTACTGTATTATATGGTGTTGCTAAGAGTGATTCCTTAGCTACATTCAATAGTAATGGTGCTTGCTTTAAAGACGGTGTAACTGTAGGAACTGTTGATAAAGCAACTATGGAATTAGATGCAGATAAAAAGCAATCTAAAATCCAAACAATTGTGACTGCTGCTTTAATGAGAATCAATGAAATCGAAAGACAAGTTGAATCTTATTTAGAAGACGCTGACAACTTCGAAGAAGATATTGAATTCTTAGACTTCGAAGAAGAAGGAGAAGATGAATAATGATAAATGTTATCGTAGGAACTTCAACTTCTAGAGTTAATAAACTATATCAAGGAGGTACATCTATTAGAACTATCTTAGAAGATAATGCAGTTGACTATTCAACAGCACAAATCATGTTAGATGGTGCTAACTTACAACCAGGTGATATGGATAAAACTTTAAGTGACTTCAACATTACAGAAAAATGTATGCTAGTAGCAGTAGTTAAAGCAGCTAATGCTTAATAAGATGTGAAAAGGAGTGGCTAAAAACCACTCCTATTTTGCTCTCAAGGAGGAGAATAAAATGTTATCACTACACCAATATAATAATAGATTGATGCAAAACGCAGGTAGTCATTACCTTTATTTTGATTATAATGTTTTTAACCAAAGCCGAGTAAGTAATATAGGTGGACTTAGATATAAACATATAGACCACGCAATGTTACCTTACTTAATGAACGACATAGAAGTAATACAACAATCTTATATGTACGATCATACTTATACAGAACCTGAATACTTACCTAGTATTATAGATAATCTAAACGGTAACGCTATGTCAGATGATAAAGCACTACGAATACTTAGAGTCATAACTACATCAGAAGATATGGATACTTTAAGTGGATCATTAGATCAGGATTTATGGACAGAATTACCTGACGCAATTAAAACTTTATACAACACTTGTGTTAATCAAGTAGAACTAAGAGAGAACTACACATATGCTTTAAGCATTCGTGTATTCAAATCTAAATTTAATCACACAATATTAATGTTTGTAAACTTCAGTGATTATAACCAAGCATCTGAAATGTTCTTAACAATAGGTGTACTACCTTTAATCTTCGAAGATTATAAAGCAATGATGTGTGAAGAAGAATTAAACTATTGCAGTGCATTAGTTAAACGATCACAAATAAAAAGAATAAGCAATGTAAATGTAACTAATTGGTTCAACGCATTAACTCACTGTTCTAAATATGTAGAGTTACTTCGAACAGAATCTACTAAGTATGTAATACAAAACATAGTGCGTACTAGATTAGATGTATGCCAACGAGATACAGCTAGAGTATCTAATGATGCTGAACAATACTTAAGACATTATGAGAATGCATTAAAGGAATACTATAGATTAAATAAAGAATTGCAAAGACTTCAAGAAGGTAAAGATGATATGCTTGAAGAAGTTAAAGCAGCTATTAGTATACCTGCAGTATATAAAGTAGATACTGGAAGATACGATCAATACTCTATTGAACTTACAATTAAAACACCTTGTTCATTCTATGAACTAGATGAAGTTGAATGTGTAATGAACAATATCAATGAAGATACTTTATTCTATAAGTTCTTGACTGATGTATTTATAAATCAAAAGTACAAATTATACTTTGGTCATACATTCCAATACAGCTTCAGTACTTCAGCTAACTTCAATGCAAATAATATAATTGATACAGACACACTTATTCAAATGGATTGTATGTTTAACCCACACTTATATAGATTCAGTTGCTTTGGAGATTACAAACCTAAGATAATACAAGCAATGCAACAACAAGACTTAACAATGTTTATCAACTGGTGTATTGCATCTCTTAAATCAATTAACTTTAGAGATGGTGCTGTAATAAACAGTTGGAAAGGTACATTCAATGACATAGAAGAAGACTGGAATAGTGGTTCAGGTTATGGTAGATCATTAGCAAACATTAAATGTTTACAAGATGAGGATGGAAACTTCCACTCATTAGCTGAGTTATACTTAACACCTGAAGAAACAACAGATGATCCAGAGCTAGACTTGGAGGAATTATAATGAGTAAAGTAAAACTACTAGACATCACACCTGTACGAGATGTCATAAAACAAAAGATGCTAGAGAGATATGACGCAACTAGTTTCTTTAATGTAGATAAATCAATATCAATTCAAGTAGATGTAGCAGATTTACTTAGAGAATATATAGAAGCTAAGCAATTAGATACACCTACTGTTATGATAACAGCTGATGCATACATTAAAATGCGTAAGCTAGTAGAAGAAACATCTACAGAAATAGGTTGGTATGGTACAGTAGAAGAACACGGTAGTCAATATCTTATTACAGATATACTAGTCTATCCTCAAACAGTAACAGGTGCTACTTGTGAACAAGATGATGATAGGATGTTCGAGTTCGAACTATCATTAACAGACGAACAAGTTAATACTAAAAGATTCCAAGGACACAGCCATGTTAATATGGGAGTAACACCATCAGGTGTAGACGAAAACTTCTATAATGATTTACTTACACAAGTTAATGACTACTTCATTATCATGGTAACTAATAAGAAAGATGATGTGTATCTAAGATTCTATGATAAAACAAATAACTTAGTCTATGAAGATTTAGATCTAGTTATCGTAAGTAACGAAGGTGTTAACTATGATGAATGGTATATTGAAGAAGCTAAGAAGTTATCTAAAAGAACATTCACACCTATAACACCAGCTAAAAATAATATAGATAATGATCCATGGGATGATGACTGGTGGAACAGAACTATAGAAAGACAAGAAAGAATGCAAGGCTATGCACATATCTACGGACCTAGTGGAGATATAGTATCTAGCCATAGAATAAAAAAGAAAGGTGATAAACATGGGAAAAGAATTTAAAAAACAAACCCAACAATTTAAAAAACAATTTAAACACATAAAGAAAGTACATAGTATATACTTAGAATTAGAAGATGGTACTTACAATCCAAAGATTCGTTGTAATGTATATAATGAATCAGCTATATTCATAATGCTTATTACATTCTTCCGTGCATTAATAGATGCATCTGGTTTTACTAAAGACCAACTACAATACATCGTTAATGAAGCATGTGAAATGGAAAAAGATAAAGATTATGAGGTGCAAAGTCTAGATGAATCTAAGTAAATCATTAGAGTTCTTCGATCCAATCAACGATGTCTCAGGACAAATACATATCATAGGTATAGGAGCTATGGGTTCTAGAGTAGCAGAACTATTAGTTAGACTAGGCATACCTAAAATACACATCTGGGATATGGATACAGTAGAAGATAAGAACATAGCTAATCAATTATATTTCCACCATCAGATAGGAATGAATAAGACAGATGCATTAGAGGAAATATTAATAGACATTAATCCTGAGTTAACAGTTATCAAACATGGTAAATACACAGACCAATCATTATCAGGTTATGTATTCTTAAATGTAGATAGCATAGAACTTAGACATGAGATAGCATCAGCTAATAAAGATAACATACACATCAAAGCAATGTTTGATTGTCGTATGAGATTAGAAGATGCACAAAGCTTTGCAGCAGATTGGTCTAATGAAAAACATAAACAACAGTTTATTAATTCAATGGACTTCACAGATGCTGAAGCACAAGAGGCAACTCCCGTGTCTGCCTGTGGCACGACACTATCGGTAGCCAGTACAGTTACATCAACAGCTGCATTCACAGTATCAAACTTTATGAATCTTATTCGTAAGAAAGAATTATATGGAACAATGATATTTGTAAATGCATTTGAACATACTGTAATTAAATACTAAAATTTATAATAATAGCATTACCTAGTATCAATCTTTAAATCTATAAATTTAATTATACAAACTAGGCTTCTAGCTAAAGCAGAAGATTCAAACTTTTAGAAGTAGAAACAGCACAAAGCTTACGCCGCTGGTCCCAGGATGGAGGTTTCAGAATCGCTCGCATCATGCACGACCCAATCACCGTCTCCGTACTACAGCACTACTTCTACAGGATTATCCAAGGATCCTACACGGATCAGAATCCTTCATAAACTATTAAAGTATTATTATAATTAGAAAGGAACTTAGATATGTATATAACATATAAGAATACAAAAAAGTTTACTCAACAACCTACATCATTGAATGCACAAATAGATATGATGTTCGGTGGGATTGACCTAACTAATATACATCTAACTAAACCTGAGTTCATACAAGAAAGATTAGTTAGAACTTATACTACTACAACAGGCACAGTTAATGCAGTCACTATACATAACACAGCAGTTCAACTAGCATTACTATTAGCTTCAATGAAAGTAATCTTAACTGAGTTACCTGAACCAGAACAAGAATACTATTCATTCAAGATACCTAAAAGAACAAAAGGATTTAGAGACATAGACGCTCCGAACCCTAGACTAAAGGAATATCAAAAACAAATAGCACATGCATTGATAAAAGATTTTAAGATACTATGTCACGACAGTGCTTGGGCATATGTATCTGGTAGAGATGTAGTTGGTGCAATGAAAGAACATGTTAACAACGAAAGCAGATGGTACTTAAAGCTAGACTTAAAGAACTTCTTCGGTAGTTGTTCACCTGAATTTATTACAACACAACTATCTGATCTATATCCTTTTGCTATCTTAGATGATACAGTTAAAGCAGAGTTCTTAGAACATCTAACTAAGATAGCTTGTAAAGATGGTGGCTTACCACAAGGTACTCCACTATCCCCATTGATTACTAACCTATGTATGGTTGAGTATGATTATAAAATAAACAAACTAATATATACCTTAACTGAAAAAGGTAAACTATCAAAACAAAAATATATCTACACTAGATATGCTGATGATATTATTATCTCAGCTAAGAATAAATTTGAATACCAAGTAATTATTAAAGCACTTAAGAAACTATTTAAAGATACACCTTTAGTTATTAATGAAGACAAAACTAGATTCGGATCTAGTGCAGGTCGTAACTGGAACCTAGGTGTAATGTGTAATAAAGATAACAAGATGACAGTAGGATATAAACGAAAGAAAGATATAAAGAATACATTATATCATTTCATTACAGATGATACACGCTGGGATCTAGAAAGTTTACGCTGGTTACTAGGACAACTTAGTTGGTTACGTAATGTAGAACCAGATTACTTTAATGGATTAATAGAATATTATTACAAGAAAACAAATGTTAATGCTTGGAATAAAATAATACAAGAGATTAAATCTTATAACTAATCAAGAGCAATACCCATTTATATCAGGATACTCCAATACCTTATGGGGCTGTTAGATTACATCAACAGTAACAAACCTTTAATAGGCATTCCATTCTGGAAAGCTCATATGAAGTTTGCAGAGTGCCACTTCATCTGAGCTCACCAGACTGTCATATATTTTTAGTCTTGAGGTGAAACAATGGAAGAAAGATTTATTGAAATTAGATTTTATTATTTTATTTTAAAACTATTAAACAAGTTTAAATATTCTATATCAACACTAGATATCATAGAAGCTTATTGTAATGTAGGTAACATTGATTCCACAGTCATTAAGAAGTTAATGAAACAAGTGCGTGAAAATGCTGGTATAATAAATACATACAAAGAAGAAGCTGTCTACATAGGTAGAGTTAATAAGATATCCTATCGACAACTTGCCCATATTACAGGGGTCTCATTATCTACACAGGTTAGATTAAATAAATATTATGATGAACACCCTGAGATGTATGTCGGGATTACTAAACATTTACCAGACTTTGAATACGAACAAGTAGAAAAGTTTATGAAGATAGTAGATATAATGAAGGAGATTTAAGATGGCAAAGATAATAGACATTGCATTTAAACCTGAAGAGGAAGACTTCAGACAATGTCAGGAAGAGTTCAACCTTATAGGTAAAGAAGCTTTGTTCCTATCTCATTATGATTTAGCTGAACAAACATCTATTGATCAACCTATACTATGGAAACAATTCTTAACTGACCCAAGAGTTTCTGCTTTTATTACAGAAGAATTAGATATGTTAAAGAAATCTAAAGTAGCTATAATGTTAAACACTGTAGATACTAATCGTAATACTGGACAGGCACAGTTATTAAATACTTTATTAAACCAAACTAAAGACAATGATAAGAAGGAAGGACCTGTGTTTATATACACACAAGTTCCATTGAATGAACAAGAAAGACATGCAAAGAATGTGGTGATATACAATGCAACTAAGTCCGATAAGATTACTGAGTAAAAAGATATATGGTACACCAGGTACTGGCAAAGACCAAGGCTGTGAGGTATATCCTACTACAGATATAATGTTACAACGAGCTGGCTTTGACTTAGTTACTAGGTTTACTATATCTGAGATGCAAAACAAAACAGTACAAGAGTTACCTGATTATGAATCAATTAAAAAGTTAAGAGAGTACCAAGCAGAAGATGTTAAGTTCTTAGCTGATAGAAAAGCAGCAGCTTGTTTCAATGAACAAAGAACAGGTAAGACGCCAACTGCATTATCAACTATGAAAGTAAAAGGTGTAACTAAAATGTTAATCATAGCACCAGCATCTACATTATATGTATGGGCAGATGAATGTAAGAGATGGTGGTTCGAAGGATTACCTGCTGTAGTAGTAGATGGTGCAGCTAGTAAGAGAAAGAAACTAATACAAGAGTGGGATAAAGGTGCGCTCATTATTAGTTATGAATGTTTAAGAGAAGTTACAAGAACAACTAAAGACGAAGACGGTAATATCTTAGGTATAGAAAGTACTGGAGATTTACCACTAATAAAGAAACACAAAGACATCGAAGGTGTTATCTTAGATGAAGCACATAGAATAAAGAATCATAAGTCTAAACAAGCATTGGCTTTATTCAGTTTAAATAAGATACCTAATCGATTAGCATTAACAGGTACTCCAGCACCAGGTAAACAACATGAAGTATTTAGTATACTACATTGGTTATATCCACAAGTGTTCTCAGGTTACTGGAGATTTATAGATTACTACTTCACACAAATAGAAGAGTACACAAGAGATAGAAGTTATAAAGTAATAGGTCCATTCAAACCAGGTAAAGATAAAGAGTTACAGCAATATTTAAATATCATATCTACCCGTCGCTTGCGTGCGTCGGTTATGCCTTGGTTACCAGAAAAGGATAAACAAAAGGTTAAGTTACCACAAACAATAGACCAAGAGAAATATATCTCAGAGTTAAATAAATACTTTGAGATAGAAGGAACAGATGTAGATGCTATTAATGTATTAGCTAAACTAATAAAGATTAGACAAATACTATTAGCACCTGAACTACTAGGTCTTAAAGGTAAATCACCTAAGTTAGAATGGATTAAACAATACATAGAAGATTACCCAGATAAAAAGATATTAATCTTTAGTAACTTTACTGAGTGGTTAAAGATACTTAGTAAAGAATTAAATTGTCCTAACCTAATCATAGGTGAAACATCCAAAGCTAAACGAGAAGAATATCGTAAAGCATTTCAAGAAGGTAAAACAAAACTAATGCTTATTAATATCAAAGCAGGTAAAGAAGGTATCACACTAGACACAGCTGATGTAGCTATATTCACAGATAAGTATCCACCTATCGGAGATATACTACAAGCTGAGGATAGATTCGTAGCTACCACTAAAGATAAATTAAATACTGGACATACAATCATAGACTTAGTAATGAAAGATAGTTACGAAGAAAACATTCTATCTTTATTAGATAAGAATGCAAGTGAAGTTGATTTAATCAACAACTATATTAAGTATGTAAAGGAGAATAAGAAATGTTAAACCAAGCACTAATCGTAGGGCGTATAAAAGAACTAACAGCAAATAGTATGTTAGTATCTATCGACCACCCATATAAAAAAGATAAAGAAAGTTTAATAGATGTATACTTCGATGGAGGTAACATCCTAAACAATGTAAGAGAACATACATTACCTAATGACATCGTAGGTGTCAAAGGGTATTTAATAGTAGAGAGTGGCTTATTAAAATTCATAGGTACTAAGGTTACCTTCCTAAGCCACAACCATATGGAGGAGGTGAGTTAGATGAGTAAATTCCGTAAAGCAACTAGACAGAAAGTAAAAGCTTCTATCATGATCGAAGGACTACAAGGTTCAGGTAAATCAGGATTGGCATTACTAATTGCAAGAGCATTGACAGATGACTGGGAAAAGATATATGCTATAGATACCGAGAATGGTTCACTAGATTTATTCTCAGGTATTCGTACTAATACAGGTGATACATTCGGTGAGTTCAACAAAGTAGATTTAACTATGGCTGAAGGATACGCACCTAGTAATTACTTAGCACTTCGCAATGATGCTATAAACGAAGGAGCTGAAGTAATAGTAATGGATTCTATATCTCATATGTGGAACCGTAAAGGTGGCTTATTAGACACAGTATCTGCTGCACAACAAGCAGGATTAGATAACTATCGAAGCTGGGGCACTGACCAAAACAGAAGAGAGAAAGAATTATTACAAGACATAGTTCGTTGTGATAAAGCACACATCATTACTACTGTTAGAGTTAAAGAAAAGTTCGGACTTGAGTTTGATGAAACGAGAGGTAAGAACAAAGTTGTATCATTAGGTGAACAACAAATACAACAAGATGGTTTGAAGTATGAACCAGACTTAGTTCTTCGCATGGTAAGTCCAGGTAATATGGATGGAACTAATCCTGTTGTTGAAGTTCTAAAAACTAGATATGCAATCTTTACTAAAGGACAAGAGTATGAAATAACTGAAGACATACTTAAAGCTTTAAGAGATTATCTAGAAGAAGGCGTAGACCCTGAAGTGATTTTAGAAGCACAACGCCAAGATGTAATAGAACGAGTAAAAGAATATTGTGGTAACAATGCTACAAGAAAATCTATATGGAAGTCTTTAAAAGAAGCTGCTGGATATACAGGTAAAGTAGAAGATATGCCTTTAGATATTTTAAAAGAATTATATTATAGGTTGACTAGTGAATAAAATAAAGGAGAATATATTATGGCAGAAAGACAAATGACAATTGATGATTACCTAAATAATAATAAGGTATCTGTTATGGAAACAATGACACCAAATCCCGAAGCTGATGTCATTACACCAGAGCTAGTAGACTACAATGCTCTAAAGAAAGAAGAACTAATTAACATCATTAAACAAAAAGATGATGCTATTACTACTTCAATCCGTGCTTTAGATAAAGCTAAAGAAGAACACGGAATAGAACTAGCAAACATGACTGAGTTCTACAAAAAGAAAATACAAGAGATGTCACATCTAGTTGCATACTATGAACGTAAGTTTAAAGTAGTAGCTGACATTATTAATATAGAAACAGGAGGTGAAAAATAATGGTTAAGTTTGATGCATTACCTAAAGACAAACCAAGTCAAAACAATGTAGCTGACGGTAGACAAACAGCAACAATCTTTGATGCAAAGATGGTAGCTAGTAAGACTACACCAGGTACTGAATACTTAAATGTTTCATTTAAAGTAGACGGTGGATTCGTTAATGAAAACTATTTTGATAGTGATAAACCATTCTTACTATACAAATTAGGTAGACTTCTTAAAGCTTGTAAAGTTGAGTTAGCAGGTGAAGGTTCACTTAGAGATGTAGCTAAAGTAGTAAAAGGTAAAAAGGTTGTTATTGATGTAGTTATCAATGACAGAGGTTACGGTGCTTTAGACTATTCAGGAATCAATGAAGGTGTATATGCACCAGAAGAATTCGAAACAGTTGCTGGTTCAACAGTAGCACCTACACTTGAAGAATCTATTGGCGAAGCTATCGACACAGACGTAGCATTATTAGACGAAGATTTCTAATATGAATAGTTTCTTTGAGTATTACTTTTACGAGTATGATTTCAGTAAGAAGGAAACAGCAGTGTGCTGTCCCTTCCCACATCATACTGAATCAGGTATAGCATATAAAGAAACAAACCCTAGTGCCCACATCAATCTGGACAAGGGATTATTCCATTGTAAAGTTTGTGATAAAGGTCTTAGTGAAGTAGCATTTATAGCTGAGTTATTTGGTTGTAGTTATGAATCAGCAATTAAGATTGCTAAGATGTTTACAACTAAAGAAGATAGATTTACTTGGACTAACAATTTAAATTTATCTGATGAGATAAAACAGAAGTGTTTAGAGTTAGGTATATCTGAAGAAGTCATCAACGAGTTAGAAATTAAAACAGAACTTGGAGATGACATAGCATTCCCTGTATATATGTACGGGAAAGTTATAGATGTTCGAAGTTATAGACCACATGATAGAGCTAATAAAATTCGTAGCCGAGTTGGAACTACAACAGGTATGATAATTCCATTTGATATCTGGGAACAAACACCAGAAAATAAATGGACTATCTTATGTGCTGGCGAAAAAGATATGGCAGTCACTCGTAGTCGTGGCTTTAATGCAATCACATTAACAGGTGGAGAAAAAGCTCTACCTAAAGTTATCAATCCTTTTAGAAATAGAAAGATTGCAATATGCTATGACAACGATGAAGCTGGTATAGCTGGAGCAAAAGCACTGGCTACATTCTTACTACCTTATGCACAAGAAGTAAGAGTAGTCACTGGGTTCCACGAAGTGTGTTGTGAACATGGAGAAGACTTAACAGACTTCTTCGTTAAGTACAATAAAACTAAACAAGACTTACAGAATTATATACTAAACACTCCTGCTTTTACACGAGAAGAAGCAAGAGAAGAATCTAAGAAACAACGTCCACTAATCTCATTGCTTGAGGCGTCTAAACCTCAATACATAAACAGAGTAGTACAGTCTAATGTACAAGTTGTAGCTACATTTGAGAAAGCTATGCCAGTACCTACTACAATTTATGCTAAGAAATTAAATTGTTCAGGTGATGCTAAGTGTAATCAAATGTATGTTGGTGAAGAGAAGTCATGGGAATTATCTGAAAGAACTTGCCAAGACATACTGAAGTTAGTAGATAACAACTTCACTGAAGAACAAATCCGTAATAACATTAGAGAGATACTAGGTATCAGTAAGATAGAACGTGATGTCAAAGTTGAGAAACCAACTAAGGACACAGTCTATCAATGTAATGTTACAGATTTATTTGAAGCAACCACTAAGGATATAGCTACTATAGAGTTCACTGCTTATGTATTAAAGAAGAGATTAGAGAGTGGTAAGAAATATCTTATAACATATAAGTTAGTTCCCCACCCATACAAAGGACAACAACTGATAATGATTATTCTAAATGTTGAAGAGGCTTGTGATAGTATTAGTAACTTTAGAATAACAGATGAAGTTAAAAGTAACTTAGATTTATTTAAGAATATTCAGGGGACAGTTGCCGATAAGTTGAATCAACTATCAGAAATGGCAAAAGCATATATTGGTTATGATGGTTACAACCAATTAATACAAGCTATTGACCTGAGTTACCACACAGTATTAGAGTTTAACTTCGGTTCGTTTAAGAACATAAGAGGTTACTTAGATACATTAGTCGTAGCTGAAAGCCGTGTAGGTAAATCTAGTACAGCCGAAGCATTACAGAAACTATATGGTCTAGGTGCATTCACATCTCTAGCTGGTAACAGTGCTACCATTCCAGGTATCATCGGAGGTAGTACAAAAGTAAATGGTAACTACCAAACACGAGCTGGTTTAATACCTATGAACCACAGAGGTTTAGTTATCTTTGAAGAGTTAGCTAAATGTAATAGCAACTTAGTAAGAGAACTTACTGATATAAGAAGTAGTAACCAAGTTCGTATTGCCCGTGTTAGTGGTACACTTACATTACCAGCATTAGTTAGAATGATTACTCTAACCAATGTTAAGAACACAGGTACAAAAATAAAACCTATTAACTCTTATCCTAATGGTGTAGACATACTGGTAGAATTAATAGGATCACCTGAAGATATAGCACGTTATGATTTAATGTTAATCTTAGGTGAACAAGGTAATAAAATCATTGACCCATTCTGGGAACCTGTTAATCCATTCGAACCAGAAGCATATCAAACTAGAATACGCTGGGTATGGAGTAGAACAGTAGACCAAGTGGTAATAGATAATGAAGTCGGACGACACATATTAAATAAATGTAATGAATTAAATGATAAGTACGACTCTCATATAAAAATATTTGGTACTGAAGCGTGGAAGAAAGTAGCTAGACTTGCAATAGCAATAGCTGGTTATACAGTATCTACAGACAGTACCTATGAAAAGATTATCGTAACTAAAGAATGTGTAGATGCAGCAATAGATTATCTGATTGCTTGTTATGACAACAGTACATTCAAGTTAAAAGAATACGTAGAGATGGAACAGTTATATAATAATATAGATGATGATGGAATAGCTTTACTACAAGAGCTATACAACCAAAACCCTAGTATACTTCTACAACTTGAAAGACTAAGTAAAACAAACAAACAGAACCTAATGGCTGCTACGGGATTAGATGCAGAACTTTATAATAAGTTCATGCAACGTCTCACTCAAGGCTTGTTCATACAGTTCGAAGGTTACGATATAATCCCAACGCAAAGATTTAGATTAGGAATGTCTAAGATAAATCGAGCAGGTAAAATACATAGAGTAGGTGAGTTTGATGCGTAAGATAAAAGAAGTAAAAACTAAAGTATTAAAAACTAAAGCTGATTTAATCAAAGCAATTAAACACTACAAGTCCGTAACAAAAAAGGAAGGTTCTATAATATTCTTCGACACAGAAACAACAGGTCTGAATATTAAATATGACCTTCCCTTTCTTTTACCTTGGGGATATATGTCATTGGATTATAATACAGCTTATATCTATTGTGTAGATAGAGATGCAGACTCAGATTTATTTACACAGACTGCATTAGTTATTGAAAGACTAGCAAAACAAAAAGGTTTATGTGGACACAATATTAAATATGATATTCACATGCTAGATAATATTGGTGTTAGTTTACCAGATGATCTACATTATATAGATACTATGGTATTAATCAGACTTGCACATGATGCACTAACACCAGAGAATGGTGGACCACCCTTAGGGTTAAAAGAATACGCAGTTAAATATATAGATAGAAGTGCAAAAGACAATGAACGTATAGTTAAAGCAGAACGTACATCAATATCTAAAGAATATAATAGAACACTTAAAGATGTACTATACAAAGTAGATCGTAAGTGGACTTTAAAATACATAGACGAATACTTCAAAGATGTATTACATAGTGTAGATACTTTAGATGAAAATGTACGACCAGCTTATCTAGAATGGTACTGTGATATACCTGAACAGATAAGAAACAACATGACATCTGGTAGAGTAGAATCAGATGACATACCATATAACTTATTAAACAGACAACAAGTAACTGAATATGCGATGTACGATATAGTCTGGACTATGGAAGTGTACTTACAATGTATTGCAGCTGTAGAAGCTAGACAAAACATGGATGCTCTTAAACGAGAAGAGGAAATGATACCTGCATTAGTACGTATGGAAGCTTGTGGATTCCAAATAGATGGAGAGTATGTAAGACAAGTAACAAAAGACCTAGCACAATACTTAAAAGAACGAAGAGATGCATTGTTTAATCTAGTACAAGAAACTATAGGGGTTGGACAACATGCAAAGATAAAAGAAATTTTAAACAATAAATATAATCTGAATGTAGTTGCAACAGGTAAAGAAGATTTAAATAGAATATATGATGAACTAAAAGCAAAGACACCTGATGCAGAAGTTGTACAATTCATAGGACTTGTACAAGAATTAAGAACTTTAGAAAAGTGGTATGCAACATACCTGCTTCGTTTCGTTAGAGAATTAGATTTAGGTCATACTAGAATCTATACACAGATAAACCAAGTCGGTACTGTATCAGGTCGTGTTACTTCAGACTTTCAACAGTTTCCTAAGTACGGTGTAGATAGAGCAGACGGTACTTCACTATTCCACCCAAGAAGAATGATTGTTAAATCAGATGGATTCAAAGGAATAGCGTACTTAGACTACTCACAAGTAGAATTAAGACTTCAAGCTTTATACACTATACTTGTTGGAGAACCAGACTTAAATTTATGCAGAGCATACATGCCTTATCAATGTCTAACTGCAGATGGTGTAGAGTTTAACTATGAAAACCCTGACCACATCAAACACGCATACGATTGGAAATGGTATCTAAAGGAAGACCCATCTAAAGAATGGGAAGCGACAGATGTACACGCAGCTACAACACATGTAGCATTCCCAGACCTAGATACTAAATCAGATGAGTTCAAGAAGTTAAGAGGTAAAGTTGGTAAGCGTGTTAATTTTGCTAAGAACTATGGTGCTCAGTTTAATAAGATTAAAACAATGTTTCCAGATTATGATGATGAAACTATTCATAGAATAGATGACGCATACTATGGAGCTTTCCCAGGTGTAAAGAAATACCACGAGTATTGTTATACAATCGTGGACTTACAACCTTACGTACCTAATCTATTTGGTGTTAAATACTATGGACTTAGTGGACATAAACTTATCAACTGTTTGGTACAAGGTAGTGGTGCTTATTTATTAAAGGAAAGAATAAAAGAGGTTGATGACTATATACAATCTAATCATTTGAAATCTAGATTACAAATGCAAATCCACGATGAACTTAGTTATGAGATTTATCCTGGAGAAGAAGAACACGTATATAAGTTCCAAGAAATAATGCAAAAATTTGAAGGGAGTTATGTTCCAATTGTAGCTGACCTCGAGTTTACGACTACAAGTTGGGCAGATAAATATGAAACAGATAGGATTGAGTAAAGAAACACAAGATTATTTATCAATAATAAATTACTTTGGTTTAGAACACCAACTAAGAAAACTAGATGAGGAGTATGGTGAATTAAGTAGAGCTATTACAGCTTATGTTACAAGACAAGAAGCAGGTTTACCTGTGGATAAGTACACATTAATAACTGAAATAGCAGATGTTAATACAGTTCTAAAAGAAATCATGGCATACTTTGAAATAGAAACAGCAGACGTTAAACCTGAGATGCGTTACAAACTAAGTAGAACACTAGCTCTAGTAGCAGAGGAGAAACGTAAAAATGATAGCGAGATACATACTAGCTCTTGATCCAAGTGGTGCATACCAAGAAGGTAAAGGTACTACAGGCTGGTGCCTATTCGATCAAGACACAGATAAGATAGTTAAGTATGGTGTTATTAAAGCTGAAGATTATAGTTGTCAATTCCAATATTGGGATGCACACATTAAATTAATCGATAGCTTAGCTGGGTTCAATATGGATGTAGTTATTGAAGACTATTTATTATATAGTGATAGAGCTAATAACCAAATCAATTCCAGATTAGAAACACCACAACTATTAGGAATTATTAAATATGAAGCGTATAAACGTGGATTGTTTATTTATATACAACCAGCAATGCTTGTTAAGAAACGCTGGTCAAATGAAACCTTAGCTTATAAAGGCTATGTTAAAGCTGAAGCCAGAGGTAAAGTAAGTATAGCAGGACGTACTGTAGTTACGCACATACAAGATAGCATAAGACACGCAGTACATTACAAAACTTATGTAAGTAAATATAAATCGAAAGGAGTAAGAAGATAATGGAACATATTGAAAAACATGATATAGAATTAGGCTATGATGAAACAAAAAACAGATACACTGTACGTTGTAATGTAACACACGTACCTGTTGATGTTGTTGAAGAATTAATTAACCTGTTCTATAAGAGTGCATATAAAGGAGAGTTCTACGAGACTTTCGATTTGTTTATGAAAGAATTAAAACTAGCAAGATTAATTAGTAAACTAGGATGGATTGTAGCTATAGCTGTGACTATCCTAGCTGCACTAAAAATGAGAGGTGTATTATGATAGATGAGAAAATTATTAATAAGGGTATTGTCGAAGTTGCTGTGGAAGATATTCAAGCCGTAGACCATGAAGAGTATGCTTTACTTCGTAAAGATTATTTCGGAGCTAGCGATTCATCAATACTATGTAATGTAAATCTATATAAAGATTTACCTGCATTATTAAAAGAAAAGAATAATAAGTTTATAACTGAAGAAGAAAAAGCAGTAGGAGAAAAACCTATTGTAAGAAAAGGTTATGACTTAGAACCTATTATCTTAGATAAGGCAGAAAAAGAATTAGGTGTTACAGTACATAAACCTAGAAACATGTACAAGTTTAAAGGTACTAAATGTTTATCTGTAAACTATGATGGTGTTACAGAGATAGAAGATACTTTAATACCTGTTGAAGCTAAACTTGTTAGTAAGTATGGTGAGAAGTACTATAATAAAAATGTTAAACCAGAAACTGTAAAAGAGTTTGGTATCATAGATAAACCTATGAGACCTACATTAGAAGGACATATTAAATACATGGCATTGGTTTGTGGTATTCCACCTTATTACTACACTCAAGTCCAACAAGAAATTGCAGGACTAGACGCACCGTACGGTAGACTAGCTGCATTGTTCGACGAGTCGTGGACATTTAAATTATTCTTAGTACCTAAAGATACATACGTAATTGAAAACATAAAACGTATTGCAGATTTAGAAGCAGACAAAATTAAAAGAGATACTATTTAGTATCTCTTTTTTTTATCTCGTATCAGCATACGGTTTGAATTCTCGTAAATGTTTTTGATATAACTTACGATATCTATAATTATTACTGTACCATGTTGGGTCTAACGAAGACCAAGACGATGTGTATCTATGTAAGTGTTTACCCTTAGTAAAGTAATAACGATGTGTAGAGAATCTATATCTCATACGTTTCATATTATCTGGTTTACTAAAGTATACCTTACGAGGTTTCTTAATTTTCCATTTAGCATTACGTATAAACGGTTCTTTTTCTATATAATGTCGTTTGTTATATTTTTTCCTATCATAAAGTGTAGTATATACACTCGGTAATAGGCTTCGACCTTGACGAATCTGATCAATCCTATAGCCCACGGACGATAATGGATTCAATTGTGAAGGCTCATCTTGTCCTAGCATGACGGATAAGAACGGATTAAGTCTGTCTTTAGCAGCACCGACTGGATCAAATAGTATCTTAAAGAAATCAAATACAGACGAACCTGTTTTTAATACTATGTCTTTACCATTGAATTTAATTCTTAAATTTCCCGTCATAACATTACGAGCAAGATAATCAGAATTTTTTATATCTTCCCAAGTCATATCATCTCTAACCCAAGAAGCTTCAATTAAATCCATTTGCATTTTTAACATCTCTGGATTTTTTGTCAATCCTTCATTTAAATAATATAAACTATTTTTAATTGGGAATGTAATAAACCAGAATATATCACCAAGTAATCCAAGTTCTGCATCAGCTAACTGATAATCAAAGTGTGTATCGATTACTTTTCTAAATGCATTTGAAGGATCCATACCGTTGTCAATTAGATTTAATAATAAACCTAAACGAGATACACGTTCTACCCTATCGTTAACACTATTAAACCAAGAGGTAGGTGTCATCTTATATAGCAACTCTGATATAGTTTCAGATGCTGCATCTAAATTTCCTGCTTTTAATAGTTTGTTGTAATTAATCATAGCTTGTTCTACTGTTTTTGTTAAGCCTGCTGCACCCCCAGAACGTTCGAATGCCAGCATTAACATAAACATTTGTTGATCGGACTCAGACATTGTTTGTAATACCTTTTTAACATATAATGCGTTTGGTACAGCTGGTCCTCCAAACTTTTTACGTGTATCTATAATCTTTTTATAGACATCGTCATACCAATTTAATAACTTAGCTGCTTTATATTCATAAGTAAAGTTAGCAAGTATTCCAGAAATACCATCTGTTGCTGATAAGTTTTTATAAATAGCTGAGTCTGCGAAGTTACGCATAATAAAGCCTGGTGTTGATAACCAAATACTTTTATATGTTTTAACTACAACGTCTTTATATAGATTAATTATTTCGCTGTCTACTTTGTGTTTATTAAATACCAGTACTCCTGAGCGATAGATCTCATAAGGTAGTAACATTACCTTAGCCTCTGCAGCTTTCGCCACGTCTTTACTACTTTTTATATAGTACTTGTATAGCTTAGGACGTTTTGTTATTGGGTCTTCACGTAAGATACAAGCAACGAAGTTCTTTTGTTCAAAGAAATTCTTTATTTCTTTATTAGATGCTTTTTCAAACACCTGTTTGAACATTGGGTTACCTATATAGAAATCATCATTGGCGATTAGCTGTGCAAACTTATGCTCTGTATTAGCCATTTTTGTAGCCACTACGGTACCAACTGTTGCCGAGTCTGCCATTGACATGGTTCTTGGTAGATCAGGTCTAGGAACGCCTGAAACTATGTTAGAAGTTTCTGCTAAGTTCATTACTTGATTGTGACAATCTAGTTCGCCTACGAACACTAAGTCTGGTCTTGGGATATTTCTAGCGTAAAAGTTACTATTACCTAAATCATCAAGATTTAGATACGTTTTTTGTAACGTTTCATCACCGAAGTATTTCTTTAAGGCTTTAGATTCACGTACATATTTAGATATGTCATTAGACATTAAGTCACCTGTCATTAAGCTAGGTGGTATAAGCATACCGTCTGTGTGGAAATACGTATAGTTATTTTTAAATGCATTAGTAAACACATCTTGTAACTTTTGTAAGCCAGAGCCAGGAGAGAAAGTATAATTTATGAATGTATGACAACGTGCACGAAGTGTGTTATCTGTTCTACGTATAAGATATACTTTACCTGGTAGTTCATTTATTTCATATATCTTAAGACCTGCTTCTTTAAGTTGTTGTTTAGTGTGGCGTAATAATATATGTGGGTCACGTCCTTTAGGAACGCTAACAAAACAAAAACCTTCTGTTTCATAGTCTATGAATGAACGCAATTCTGTTGTACTATAACCTAATAAATTATCTACTATAAACTCGGAACGTTTAGCTTTAAGATATTTATCCATAACAGCATCTTTTACTTTAGTCCATTCAGGTACAATACCATGACGACGTAAGTCTTCTAGATCTGTTTTACTTAATTTAAGTTCAGATACAAAACGATCGTCTTGTCTAAGTGCATCGAAATTCCTTATTTCATCTAGAGCTTTTACATCTCTATCAATATAGTTAAGTACTTCTTGACTGTGTTCATTTAAAGCATCTAAACTTTTAATAGTCTTTCTAAAGTCTTGTTCTATTCTTTTATGTTGTATATCCATATATTCAAAGTTTGTTTTGTGTTGTATATGTACTAACTCTTTAGGTGTAGTTATTAAACCAGAAGTTTGTTCATACTCTTTTATAATAGATAAAGGATTTGCATGATAGTCTGCTTTAGCTGCATAACTTTTTTTCTTTCTATAGAACTCATGATAGTTGTTTTCTTTTTTAATAGCTTTGTACCTTTGTGCTATTTCTTTATTGACACTTTTATTAGAATAAAAGTCGTCCCAGAAATAAAGTTCAGCAGGTTCAGCTTTATCAAAAAACGCAGCATATTTAAAGATTACAGCTGTCTGTCCAGGCTTATTAAACTCTTGTGTTATTTGTTTTAAATTAGCACGTATTTTGTTTAATTGTTCTGTAGTCTTATTAATAAGTGGTTTGTATTCAACATAACGTTCAGCTAGTTTAAGTGCTTTGGCTAGTTCTACACCATCAGTTGTAGGTAAGAAGTTATCAACATATATCCTAAATGCCTTCATAGCTTCTATTGAATACACCTTATCAAACCCGTATGTAGTAGCTGTAGAGAAGTCGTACATATTTAAGAAATCAGAAAAGCTTTGTACTAGAGCTGTGACTTGGTCACCATACATAACACCTAACATATTTTCAATACGTAGTTGCTTACCATCTGCATCAGAAACAGTTGCTAATATACCCATATCACCCTCATGTGTTGTAGCCCCTTTTAAGAATTTGTTTTCTAAATTAACCATACTAAAAGTTTGTTCTATCTCTGCACGTATAGTACTTCCTTTTAAATAAATTAGATTATCTATATTCTCAGCAAATTGTTTTCTGCTTAACTTCTTTTCTAATAAAGGTATGATGTTTTCTTTACTAACACCTTCTGTAGACATTGCTGTAATAGTGTGACTTATATCAAATATGTTTTGTACTCTAACATTCTTTTGCATTAATGTTTTATTATTAAGTACAGCTTCCATGATTTTGTTGTAACCATTACTTAGGTCTTCCATATATTTAGTAACTTTATTAGATGAGATAGATTTATAAACTGAAATAACTTTAAGTCCATTTTCTGCAGCTACACTTTGCATATCTTCAAGATACCCCAGTAAGCTAGCACGCATAGTTTCAGATATTCTGTCTACAGCATCTTCTACATACCAAATACCTTCTTCATGTTTTTCTTTTAAGAACTGTTGATAGTACTCATCTCGTAGTTCATAGTGTTCTTTAGCTTGTTGTGTAAGCATTTCTTTTTGAGCATCTGTGAATCGTACATAAATACCGTACTTCGCTGCTTCATCAGAATAAAGTTTTTTTATTAAATCTTCAAAAGAACTTTTGCGTTCTTTTAAAAGAATATTTCTTATACCATAACTATTTAATTGAGTATCTACATCATCCATTAAAACATCTAACAACTCTTCGATATTATCTGCAGTAATCTTTTCGTTGTAGTGTTTGTACAGTACGTTGTGAAACATACCTTCAACCCAATCTTGTAATGGTTTGATATAACTAGTACCTTCCAGTTGGGCTAACCATTTACCACGTACGGACTCTGCATCCAACGTACTTAGAACTTCTTTTAGATTATTTAAGTGTGCTTTAATAGAACGTTCATTATTCAACTGTAGAATGATGTGATGTAAATTTTTACGTAGGTCACTGTTTCGATCTTTTAATGCTTGGTATACGTTGTTGTCAATTAATTGTTTGTCTAATGTATCTAATACAAAAGAGTCTTGCCAAAAGTTATTGCGCTTAAGAACGTATAGACTTGTGTTGTTGTCTTGCATTGCCTGTAACATAACTTTAAAATCAGGTTGAGCTATTTTGTCTAACTCAAGCAGTTGATAACTATTAAGAGTGTCTTGTAGTTCTTCTAAATACGAACGTAGATTTTCAGAATATTTAACAGACATTCCATTAGTCTTTATTCGTTCAAGTTTAATAGTGTTTAACCACCTGTCTACCTGAGTCTGTAAGTTATTCAAATAGTATGTAAAGTTTTCAACATCTAATAATACCTTATCCATATCTTCAATTACGAATTCATCCTTTAAAATATTTTGTAGATGTTTTAATTTGTTAGAAAAGTCATATAACATTTCACTAGGACTCATAGTCTCAGGATAAAAGTCTGTGATGTGATGCGACTTATTTAACAGTTCCATAAACGGACGTGTTGATGATTGGAAAGCTGAATCCAATTCTTCAAGGATTGTTTCTTTATAGCCTTTGTAATAAACCTGGTTTGCTTGTACACTGTTACGTTTTAAATAATCATTCAGGTTTGTACCAGTAAGATTTGGTTGTATGTTTTGTTTAATAAGTTTATGGTTATTTAAATTATCAAAACTATACCCTAAATTTGTAACACCTTGCTCAGCCATTTTATCTAGCGTTGTTTGTTTTTTTGACAGAGTGGGTGCTTCTACATCTGATAATCTTAGAGAACTATCTACTCGTGTTAAGGCTTCTTGTAGTTCAGTTAAGTTTATATCGTAGTCATTCTCTGTTTTCAGTACGACAGGTCGATCTAATTTCATTAGTTGTCTACGACGACGGTCTTGATCAAAGACTTTAGTAGGTGGTAACCCAGTATCATCAGCAGGTTTTCTGACTTTAGTATCTATTAATCTAAACCCATCTTCGACAGAGTGTGATAACTCTTCTAGATGTTTCATAGCTTCTTGTTGAGAATCTCTTGTACGTAATACTTTAGTGTTGTAGCGTGCATTAGTAGATATCGCTATCTTAGCAGAAACTTCCGATAAAGGTTCTTCTTTAGCTGCATCTATCATAATAGCCCATAGTTTTTTTATAGCCTTAGGATTTTTAGATACACGTGCTTTTTTAATTAAAGGTGCGATTATATCTAAATTGCTAAGTCTGATACCTAAAGGTTCTAATACTTGTAACAACGTGATGTATTGTTGGTAGTCTATGCTTTTGACATCATTTAGATAACCAACAATATCATTAAGGTTACCTGCAAATACAGTATCGTCTAGGAAGTTTAAAACCAATTCTAGATTGTAATCTTCTAGTTTTAACTCATGATAAGAATTTGCTATAGCAGCACGTTTACGTGTCTCTGCTGTAGCTGCTTGCATAGCTTCATTTCTAGCTTCTTCTTTAAGAACTATATCTTCTACACTTTGTGTGTAATAGTTTGGATCTGGATCAGCATCAAGTATATTTAATGCTTTTTTATCAGCTGCTTTTAGTTCTATATCTAACATATAATCATAAAGTCTACGCATAACTCCATCTTTGTATATCTCTTTAGATATTAATTTCGAAGTTGCTACACCAGTTTCAATAGTGTTTAAATATTTTATTAAGTCTTTTATTTTAAGATGCTTCCAATTTTTTATTTGTCCGTAGTCTATTTCTTTTAAGTACTTACGAAACATAGCAGGAGCATCTTGTACATACTTTAACTCAGGAACTGCATCAAACAATTTCATTAAAAACTTGCGTTCAATTAATGCTGGGTTAAATGCAGCATCACTGGTATCTAATAATACTTCACGATACATTTTTCGCAACACCTGTATATTTAGGTTCTTATTAACTTTTTTAAAGAACTCATCCCAATCTTTTGTAGTTTGTAAGTATGCTGCATTAACGCTATGTTCTAATTCTTTTGTTGCTACATCGGTAACTTCTTGAATATCTAATACATTTTTTAAATTTACTTCTTTTAGTTTACGAACATAAGCACCCCACACTGATTTAAATATAGGGTCTATACCCATCTTATAGATCATTGCAACTAAACCTATTGGTGGTGTTGTAAGCAAAGCAATTTTTAATAAACTCTCATCAAACTTCGTTGCACCTGCGTGTAGCTTTCTCCAAGATTGTAGTGTCTTGTATGCTTTGGAATACTTCATATTAGTAAATGCTTGTAATATTTGGTCACGTTTATTTAAGTCTTTAGTCATTCTAAATATACGTGTTAGGTCTTCTACTTCTGCACGACGCATTAAATATGCGGCTGAAGTTTTAGGACTAGCCTTGATGATATCAGGTGTTAAAGTAGTTCTATTTTGTTTTAATGCTTGTACTAATTTACGATCATCACCAAGCTCTCCTTTAAGAATGTTATACAGTTCATCATACTGTGATTGTGAATGTTTATAGTAAGCTCTTAAGAATTCTTCATTAAGTTCTGTATTGTTTTTTAGAGCAGTTTTGACTACATTTTTTGTAGTCTGTTCTGTTGTCTCACGAACAACATCATCAGGTATTTCTTTTAGGATAGCTTTAACAATATCATCTGGGTTTTTCATTAAACCTTTAACTACAGAATTAGCACCAAAGGTTAGAATGTTAACAGGATCTGAAAACACTTCACCTACAAAATCTACAACACCATTACCTGTGTCCCATTGATATGTTTCTCGATATTCATCTTCTAACCAACCCATGGATTTAAGAAAGTCTTCACCCGAACCTCCACCTGCCCAAGGCATTAAAGATTTGACAGGGTTAGCTATTATATCTAAAGAGCTCCCTAATGTTTCCAGTGTGTTAATAGCTGCTACCCAATATTCTCCTTCTGATATTGGTTCAAGTAATCGCTCTTTCGTCATTACACCAAAACCAACTAGTCTATTCATAATTGGAATGTTAATCCATTCTTCTAAACCTGCGTCTTCTAGTGTATGTCTTAATTGTTTTGTACCTGTAGTAAAGTCACCTAATAATAAATCTCCTAAATCTTTTACGTGCTTTCTTTCTGGTCTTGTATAAGTTAGTTTACCTGGTACATCGATATGAGGTACGTTTATATGAGGAACTCTTATATGAGGAACAGAAAGAGAAGGCACGTAGATTTTAGGTACGTCCTTACTTAGAGGAACATTAGCCATATAAATCAGATCCTTCTCTTTTGTTATTGATTGTTATAAACTTTTTGTGCTTCTTGTACACTTGTGATACCGTTTCCGAAATATCTAGAATTTAGATAGCCGTCCATATCTACGTATGCTTTATAATAATCACCGTTATTAGCTCTTAAGAAATTATTGAACACCCAAGCATATTCGTCTCCTAATTGATTAGCTTGTTGTTTGTAACCTGCAATAGCCGAATTAGCTTCTATTAAATTAGCATACATACTTGCGTTGTTGTACGCACGTTGTCCTCTAAGTTCTTGATCTGCTTTGTATAAGTCAGAGTTAGATAGAACTTGTTGTCCATATCTACTTGTATCATTAGCATACAACGTAAGAATATCTTGTCCTAGTGTTGTAGCTAGATTACTAAAGTAATCATTTGCTTGTACTTTAGCTTGTGCATCAGCAAGTAACGCATTATCAACTGCATTGAATCTAGCATTAGCGACAGATGCTTGGTTTTGAGCATAACTGTTAACTGCTTCTTTATTGTGCAACACTTCAGCTGCTGCTTGTGCTCCAGCTGTAGCGCCTGTTGATATAGCTTCTGCTCTGGTATTACGTATATTATCTAAATAAGATGT
>JAEIGA010000720.1_pt1 | contig 48971 bp, 76 predicted proteins | sample 9270691 | NCBI WGS metagenome assembly JAEIGA01 (sample SAMN17057246, study PRJNA624740) | gut metagenome | biome: biome; isolation source: fecal sample | host: Bos grunniens | place: China: Xizang | collected 2019 | reverse complement strand
CCCTTATTTATTTGCCCCGCTTGTGTGGACTTGAACCACTCATCAGCCCCTTTAAGCGTCTACCTTATTCCACCGCCGCATCTGGACATTTAACCGACATTTAGTCTGGCACCGGGATAAATCAATTCTTACTTGCTTCCTCATACCACCTGTTGAGCCATTCACAGCTATCACACTGATCCGTCAGCGGCTCCGGTAAATCACAGCGATATTTCGGGCAGTCTGCCTCTCGTTTGCCGTGGTGGAAACATTTCTGCTCATCGCAGTCTTTACAGAAGCAGTCTCTTGTGCAGTCAGTTAGTGTCAGCACGACTATCTTCCTCCGCAATAGCCATCAAAGCATCCTTGATCTCCCTGCCGCCGATGCACCAACCGTCAGCATCGCCAACATGCGGATACAATCCTGCTTTGAGCTGATTGTGCTGAACCTTAACCATAAGCCTTGTATACAGGCGGCTTGCTTCGTCATGTGACATATTTGAAATCCTCCACCAGCTTTGGATGTGTCTCAACCTTGATTATCTCAACGATATTATACTTCGCATTTTTGTCAGGTATGTTCATGTAAGTTCCGTCCAGTGTGCGGTAACAAGGTGTTCCATCAGGAAATTTTGTTACCTTTATCCGTCTGACGTACTTTCCTATCACCCGCTGCCATAACACACAGCCCATAAACTTATCTGCATTTTCAGTTGTCAATCTCATCGTATCCCTCACAATCATCGTCTGCCCCGTCCAAGTCTTTCAGACAGCAGTCGAAGTACCAACGTTTAGCGCCGCCCTCGTATTCCTCGTAATCCCAGACAGCAAATTTGCAATCGTTACAGGTGCGGTCAAAAAACATAAGGCTCCCTCACCTTCGCATTTTCAGCCTTAATCCTCAGCATATCGACCTGTGCGGCGACATTTGCAAGATTCTCGGCGAACTCATCCCACCAATAGGCGGAATATTCTTCCAGATACAGCTTTACCACATCTTCAAGAGCGTCATTGATTGTTTCAAGCTGCTTTACCAATACGGCTGTTTCTTTCTTAGTTTCCATTCCTTCTCCTTGTCTCTGCATGATGCTTTGCGTCAGCTTTCAGATGACAGGCTGAACACAGAGCAATCAGATTTTCAGTTCTGCAATCCTCCGGTACATGGTTTATATGATGCACTGTCAGTGTGCGCTTATGAGTGTCGAACGGCTCACCCGGCCTTCTACATCTCATTCCGCATCCCTGGCATGTCCAGTTGGCAGCTTCTTTCACTGACAGCGCAATCTTTTTCCAGTCCGAAGGATAGCGCTTTTTATCCATCGGCATTGTTTTACCCCCACTGTTCAGCCATTGCCTTTGCGATTCCGGGAAAGGTCTTGCTTCTGTGTTTTGCTGACTTCTCTTTGCCGTACACTTTCCCTTTTGCGGCTTGCTTGTGCCATACGTCTACGTTTCCGCACACCCACGGTCCCACCGGTCGCACAATCTCTGTTGGAAGTAATCCCGGAATGCCTTTGAACCACAAGCATGTTTTCTTCGTGTATGGTTCTCCAAATTCATACGGCTGAATAATCTGCTGTGGTTTCGGAAGGCAGAATATGCTGGACGGAACAGGATTTTCGACAACGACTCTGTCACAGTTCGCATTGAGGATGTTCATAAACAAATCTCTGCCAAGTATTCCCTTCTTCAATCGTTCTACATTTACCATTTGAAACTCACCATCATGAACATTCCTAAACAGTCTGGCTGCGCCTGCGTTTGATAAATATGTGCATGGTGGGAAACCGATTATAAGATCCCATCTATTTACTTGATGATATTGCCCGTCCATTGTTTGGAAATTACCCCCCCCAAGTACGGAAATGCAATCACCAAGTATATGCCACTCCGGATGACCGCCAGACGGTTCCTGTATATCGCAGGAATACGCTTCATGCCTTTTTTCACGGAATGCGGTACACACCCTCTGCGATTCTTCACACGCTACCAATACTTTCATTCAATTTCTCCTTAAGCTCTTCCAAACATCTGTCACACAAATAAAACCCCATCTCAAACATACCCGTCATGCTGTAAGTGATCTTAATCTTCGTGATTGTTTCGGTTTCCGATGTCATCGTGCAAGCATCACAGTAGACTGGTTCTTTTGTGGATTCCGGCGCTATTCTCTTAATCTCAATCATCACAGCCCCTCCATTTCGCCACCGCATGTTCCGGCTGGGAAAACGAATTTCTTTAATGGCGTATATTTTGTATCTTTCTGTTCCATGTTATTCCTTTCCGAAAAATCATCATAAATTTATTCTCGGCTTTTCCGTAAATAAATTTATGGAACCATTTCAAAGAATTCCTGCGGCGTGGCCCACTCATCTGAGCGGCTTATCATTCACACCACCTCCGGCAACACCTCAAAACTAACACCTGTTTCTTCTAAAACCATTTTCCTATATTCCTGCGGGCTGATATCCGACTTATCGTATTCAAAATAGTAGTCTGTCAGCGCCTCGGAGAATCTTGTCAGCCGCTTTGTGCCCCATCCAAATTCTTTCCGCATGACGTAAACGGATATGGGGAAAAGTATTGATAAGGCATGAAAGACGGCTTCTCTTGTGGCATCGTCCTTGATTTTGTCTATATCAGCCTGAGTTAGGGTAAATACTTTCTGGCTTTTCTTTGCTTCTTTCTGTAGTCTTCTTAGTTCTGCTCTGGTCATCAGTAGCGAATGATTACTCCTTTCCCGTTATTTTCATTGATCCAGTCGATAACTGCCTTGTAATTCAAACCGCCCTGCTCTGTTGGCCTCATGATATAGTCATACTGTTTTGGATGCGTAACCTTCAGCCTTTCAAATCTTCCTTCGCCCGGCTTTTCCAGATGACAGCCAAAACCGCAGAACATGCAGCCTGTTCTACTGCATCCCGTAGTCTTCAAAAGTGGTCTTTCTATGTCGAAGATTTCTTTACCGAAATAGTCCTCTAAATCCATTTGACCGTCTATGCCGTTTTCCTTTACTGTCTCTCCGTATACCGAGCAGATCGGCAGCTTTGTCTGATAGATGTACAGAAGCACGTCCTGTTCCGTCCAGAATGCCATCGGATTGCTGATAGGTGATTTCAGGTTGAATCCGTTGCAACCAGATTTTAGCCAGTTCTGTGTTCTTAATTTGCTTTCAGATGCCATCTGTGCTGTCATGGGATTGCGACCTGTCTTTTTTTGATAAATGTGTATCGGAGATTTCTTCATGACATCACAACACTTGTTAGATACCATGAATGGTGAGTTTATCATCCATTTATATCTGGAATAGTCAAACATCTTTGACATCTCGTTGGTTTCAATGCCATTTTCTTTATGCTTGACAGCCCCAAACAATGCTTTCGCCTTCATAGGTGCGGTGCTATCAGGATTAAATACTTCATTCATTAACTCGTCAGGGATAATCCCCATCTTTCTCTGTTCGCTCTTCCTTGGAATCCCCAATAATTCGCACATGCCGTAAGCGGTCGGTCGGTCGGTCGGTCGGTCGGTCAAGGCTATTATGGTCTAACCACCATGTCAAGTATCTTTTGGCGTAATAAACTTTTTCTGAAACCTCCTTGCTGATGAATGGATAACCATATTTCTGTATGACCTGCTTGAATCCCATTTTCGGCTTCAGCCATTCCACATTGTCAAACGTCTTCACGAACTGCCTGATCTCAGGATATTCAAGCCCTGTATCAACAAAAACCGCTTTCACATCAGGATATTCTTCACGAACAAGATGGAGCAAAACTGTTGAATCCTTACCGCCCGAAAAACTCACATATACGCCGTCTGTGCCGTATTCGTTTATCCATTGTCTAATTCTGCTTTTCGTCAGGCTTATTTTCAGATTGAGTGGCAATGCTTGCATCTGCTGTAAATCTTGTATTGTTCTCATCTTTTTATCTCAACCCTGTTTTTGTTCCGGTCTACGTATATGCCCTTTATCGTTCCTGCTGCTTTCGGCGCTTCGGTTTCTTTCGGTCTGCTCATATCCATACGTGCAAGCTCGATTTTCTTGTCAATCAGCCGTTCCTCACGTTCGACTGTATCTGAATGCAGACTTTCAATCTTCCGTATAGCATCAAATTTCTTGTCCTGTGAATTGAGATACATACTCATCATAAGCAAAGCTGTAAAGCAGATTATTATTACAATTATCAATGCGTCCATATTAAAACCTCATTAAAACAAAAACCTTTCTACTATTTAGCGGTGACGGGTTTTTAAGCCCGCCACCTGACAAAAAGGAGGAAACCTCGCCCGCCGTCTTATCGGGAAATATATAAACCGGAGCACCCTACGGGCGGTACAGAATCCAGGGTGTGGCGTTATCTGTTATGGCTTTTTACAGCCTAATTGTTGTCCCTTATCGCCTCAAAGCTCTTCTGTTCCAGAAATCCCATCACATAGGCTCTGAAAAGCGGCTGACTGTATTTGCTCATCAGCTTGTCGGCTGCCTTCAGCGCTTCGTCAAAGTTATCGGTTTCATTCGGTCTGTAAGCCTTAACGAATTTCCAGAAAGCCCACATAAATTCACTCCACTGTTTCTCCGTTATCTGCATTTTTGCCCTCCATGTAATTTTTCAGAAGCCTTAGCGCCTCAAATGCACCCCGGCAGACAACTGCCTTATATCCCATCGTATTCAAAGCCTTGATCCATCTTTTCTGATGCTCTGACGTTCTGCCGGTTGCTGTTTTCATTTCAATAAAAAGCCCGTGGTATCCACCCATCGGAATCGGCAGAAACAAATCAGGGACACCCGGCCTCATACCCATCTGGCGGTTTCTCGTGAGCCATCCTATGCCGCCTATAGATTCGTTCGGAATGTGGAAAAGAAACTGCCCCCAGGGATACTTAGACGCCGCCTGTATGAGCTTTTTCTGTTCCTGTGTCTCAGAGTTCGGCTTGCTCATTTACTGCACCTGCCTTTATCCACGGCGAACTATTGCTTTCGCTCGCCTTTTTGTAAATATTGCCGTTGTAAATAATTTCCTCATGTTTTCTGTAGTCGGCTTTTGTAAGAAGTTCAATCCCGTCTACCTTCGCTCTGCGCCATCCTCCGGGCAACCGCCCGTTCGGTATGCTCTTTATTCCAAGCTCGGCTGCCGACACCGCATTTCTGTCATTCAGTGCCATCATTTCTTCGGCGTCTCTCAACATTGCTTCGATTTTTGTAGTTTTTGCTTCTCCGCTTTGGGATGATCTTATCTTTGCCATCGACAGAAAATTGTATTCATCCATTCTGTGAATCGGATAATCGAACCATAAGCGTTCCGGTTTCATCGGGGCAAATTCTCTGAGCGTTCCCGCAAGTTCCCAAGCTGTGAGTGTGTCGCAAGCATCCGGATATTGAGCTGTGTATTTTTCCGGTTCGCTTTTGCAGGTAAGTTCCACCAGATCAAGAATCGCATCGGGATCCCTCGCAAACACTCCCGAACCGGAAGATCTGTCCATAGCGCTCCCGTATTTATCCTGCGCCCCTTTGCTGTGATGGTGGCAGTAGATGACAGCCGCATTCAGTTCAAAGGCTATCTTGTCAAAGAAATGGCAAAAACGGCTCATCTCTGTAGCGTTGTTCTCGTCACCCGTGATGACTTTATAAATCGGGTCTATGACTACCGCCGCAAGACCGGACTCTTTATATCTGCGAATCATTTTCGGGGTCAGTTTGTCGAGCGGTTCCGACATTCCTCTCAGGTTCCACACTCTGAGATTGTTCGTGTGCTTTCTTTCGATTCCGAGCTTCTTATAAATCTTGTCAAAACGGTCTATGCATGATGCTCTGTCAAGCTCAAGATTTACGTACAGGACTTTTCCCTGCTTGCATTTATGCCCTATCCAGTCTACGCCCTCCGCTATTGATATACAGAGATTCATCAAAAGGAACGATTTTCCGGCTTTTGACGGCCCTGCCAAAAGCAGCTTGTGACCTTCTCTGAGTATTCCGGGTATCAATTCATCATTGAGCGGCGGCTTGTTCTTTAAAAGATCGTCAAGCCCTTCATCATCCGGCAGATCGTCAGCCTGACTGAAAGCCCAATCTTCCCATTCCGTATAATTCTTAGCGCCTATATCCCTTGCAACGATATACTGCCAATTATCGCCACGCTTGACGCCCGGAAGCCTTGAATATCTGCTTGAGTTTTTGTCCTGTTCATCAAGCGCAAATCCGTTGGTTTTGCAGTAAGCGTAAAGATTTTTTACACGCTCCTGATACTGGCCTTCGTTTTCGGCATCAACTTTGACTATGGCATGTAAGCTCTTGCCGCCTGAGTTGACGATGAACTTTATCGGGAAATTGAACTTTTTCAGCAGTGCGTACTGCTTTTCAAGCGAATCCTTATCGGACTCTATCAGGCAGTAATTCCACCTTGTGACGTTCTGGTTTCCCTCGCCTTTGCCGTCCAGCGGATTAAAGCGGATGTAAACACCGGCTTCTTTGTTGAGCGTTCCGAGCGCCGATTCTATGGTGCCAGTTTCAAGCTCTTCTATGATGTTTCCGGCGGTTCTTCTCTGGCCTCTTCCTTCCGGCTTCCACTTGCCTGTTTCTTCGTCTTTCTCAAAAGCCGTGTTTATGCCTACAAATTCATCAGGCTTGAACAGCGCCTTCAGATATTCGAGCATTTCACCCTTTGCGTTATAGGAACTGCCTGCTTTCGGAACCGGTTCGGGAGATACGAAAGACTTGTCTATGGTTGCTTCGTTCAGCCATAGATTATCAATGTCGAGCGTTTCCTTGCTGTACGGCTGATAGCCATATTCGCAAGCCAGATGATATATCGTACCGCCCTCAACGCTGTCTGAACCTTTACCACGCTTGAATGAATCCCATTTACGGCGGCAGTCTTCAGAGCTTTTATACTTGCTGCTTCCTCTTGACCATGTATCAAAGGTTTCAAACGGCTCGTTTTCAGCCTTAAGAGCTGCGCCGACTTTCATCCATACGTCATAATCATCAGGCGGTATGTATCTCAATAATTCTTCTGCATTATTCAAACGGATTCACCTCATTCTGTTTTACCTTCCAGGGCTTCCATTTAGCGGCGGCAAGCCTTGAAATCAGATTGTTCGCCTCGGCGAATGTCATCTGCTCCGCATGTTCGTATTTGTATTTCTTGAGCAGCCTTACCTGTTTGATTGTAGCCATGCCGTTAGCGGATCGGTTTACGAGTCTGTCCATAATCTGACAGGCAAAGCCTTTTGTTATTCCTTCGGCATCAATACCGAACTTTTCAAGACAGTCAATCTGCTTCTGTGTGGCATCGGCTTCTTCCCACTTCATGACAGGCTCATAATCCGCAAGCCCGATATCATCAAGCAGGCTGAACATTTCCAGAGGATCTATCAGCTTCGACTTCTTCTTTTTCTGCTTCGATATGGCTTCGGCTAAAGCTGTTCTTCTTTGTTCTTCGGCGCTCTCAGTGGCTTCGATCAGGTCTGTTTCTTTTTCTTCTGTCTCTTTGACTACCTTTTCGATATCTTCCGCATTATCAGATATCAGATTTGCCGGTTTGCAGAGATTATGCTTCTGACAGAGCCATAAGAAATCAAGCAGCAGTAGATTTTTCTTTCCCGGATAGAGCCTCGTTCCACGGCCTACCATCTGAACATACAGGCTTCTTACCTTTGTCGGCCTGAGCACCACCACACAGTCAACCGAAGGACAATCCCAACCCTCTGTCAACAGCATGGCATTACAGAGAACCGTTCCGGATCCTGCCTTGTCGAACCATTCGAGAATTTCTTTTCTGTCTTCCGACTGCCCGTTTATCTCTTTTGCGTCAAGACCGACCTTTAAAAGCTCGTCTCTGAAGTCCTGCGCTATGGAAATCAGCGGCAGAAACACCACGGTTTTTCTGTCTGATGCGTATTCCTTTATTGCCTTTGCTATCTCAGGCAAATACGGCGCTAATGCTTCTGCAAGGCCGTTCACTTCGAAATCTCCGACTTTTACTTTGACTTCTGAAAGGTCTATGTCTATCGGAACTGTTCTAGCCGCGATATTGCAGAGCCATCCGTCACGTACAGCCTTTTTCAGATTGTATTCGTAGGCTATGGATTCGAAAAACTGACCGAGGGATTTCTTATCGCCTCTGTCGGGAGATGCTGTGACCCCCAGAACCTTCGCATCTGGGAACTGTCTGAGGATTGCCTGATAGGATGGACTCACCGCATGATGCGCCTCGTCCACGATGATCGTGGAGAACAGATCCGAATCGTAATCCCTTCTGCACATCGTCTGTACAGACCCCACAGTCACCGGCAAGATGCTGTTTTCTTCTGCCTTGATCTTTCCTGTCTCGCCACCGTACTTCTGTCTGCACTGCTCGATTAGCTCGTCGCGGTGACATAGAATCAGCACACCGGGAGCCTTCTGACGCGCGATTTCGTTGAAGACTACGGTTTTCCCCATCCCTGTTGGTAAGACAAGGAGTGTTTTTCTTCTGCCCTCATCAAACCACTCCCTGTCTATGGCGTTTATGGCTTCTAATTGGTAGGGGCGCAAATCGTATGACATGTTTTTCTCTTTCTTTTTGGAGGTTCGTCAATAGGTTGCCCGCGTTCTATCCTGTGCTGGACTGTACTGTATGTCAGGCCAAGCACTTTTGCCGCATTCGCCATTGTCATCAGTTCTCCGCGCACATATATGAAGCGGTTTCGGCTTGTATTGTTTTGCTGGACATATGAATCTACCCATCTGCAATTTTCTGGACAATAATCACCATCATTATCAATGCGGTCAATTGTCAGGTTATCGGCGTATCCGTTTGCTTTCGCCCACTCGCGGAAAGCAATAAAATCGTTTCGCCATTCATCACAAACCTTTACGCCTTTACCTCCATAGAAGGCGTATCGTTTATTTGTTGCGTCATTCACTCGCCTTCTCATGTTCAACCATGCGTTATATAACCTCGGCTCGTCTCTTCCACCGTGATGCTTTGTGTGAAGGCAGCCGCAGCTTTTTGTGTGGCCCGTTTTAAGTGAATCGCCAGACACTATACATACCTTTCCACATTCACATCGGCATATCCACTTCACAACAGGCTTTTTGCCTCCTCCGACATCGCTTGACCGCCGCAAGACGGTCAGCTTACCGAATTTCATTCCTGATAAATCCTTCGCCTTATACAAACGGATTCGCCTCCGCTTCCTCTTCCTTCATTTCGTGAAAACTATCCTCAGCCTTGCCGACTGACATATTGAATGCATCGTCATTCGCCGTGATTGTCGGAGCTTTTGAAGGCGGATAGCATGTATCAACCTGATTGTATTCGTTGCCCTTGTTTGAGATAGCCACACGGATAGAACAGACGCCTGTCCTGCCGATAATGCTCTTCGGATCCGGCATTTTCGCTCTTCCTTTTTCCGGCATGGCTCCGACACATTCCATAAATTGACGGATGGCAAAAAGCGCAGGCTGATAGACATTCAAATTATGTCTGACCGTAGTTTCATCAAGCTGCCCGTCAGCGTTCTTAAACGGAATGGCAAGCGTGTACTTCAAAACCCTGGTATTCGGCGGCATCTTCTCAGACTTGCTGTAATCAAGCTCCAAGTCTTCAACTCTGAAGCGATAGTCGCCATCAGGCAGAGTGGTAAAGTTGTTGTCATCGAGATACAGATTGTTCAGATCGAAGTTGTCACTCATACAATTCTCCTATCAGTGTGTAATTTAATGGTTTTGTAACAATTTTAGTTGCCTTGCAATAATCACAATGACCGCATCTTTCAGGCTCTACAGTGCCCTTTTTAAGCCCGTCTATGCGCTCTAATGTTTCTCTGGTCAATGATTCAAGCGCTATATCAAGCGACTCCTGCGGGATCCTGAATACCCCTATATCGGGCGAGGCTTCCTTGGATATCGCCGCTATGTAGAACGGCAGTTTCTTTCCTGTGTTCTGGTATACAAGCTCCTGATATATAGCGCCCTGAAGCGGATAGCCCCAAAAGTCTATAAAGTTATGCCATCCGTCTTTAAAATACTTCTTTGTGATAGATTCGCACGTCTTAAGATCCGTGATCCATCCATCCCCCAGACAGTCAAGCTTTGCCTTAAAGTCAAAACCGTGGATCTTTCCCGTGAATACTGCCTGATGGTTTCCGTCAAGATACCGTAAGAACACGCCGCCACGCTCTTTGTCTCTCAGAACTCTCGCTATCATGTCGTTCGCTCTCTGATATGTGGATTTCAGCTGGCCTTTTGTTGTCCCTCTTGAGGAAAACATTTCCGGATGGTCTTCCATGAACTGATTCTGTTCTTCAACCGTTCCCGTGAGCTGAACATCAATGTAGGAACCAAAGGTCAGCGCTTCTGATTCGGGTCTTTGATATTCACCACGCAATTCAGCGACCGCTCTTGCTTCACATTTCGGGATCCCGGGAGCGCCGATGAATTGTTTTACCTGTGAACAGCTCATATATTTCATGTTGGCTTCAGCGCCGTAATAGTCAATCATGTAAACGGATTCACTTCCTCCACTACGTCTACGACTTCAGCATCCTGCACGATTTCTTCCTGCATGACATTCGCCTGTCTGACGTTTTCAAAATCAATCGGGATCCCCTTGCAAAGCCGCCTGATAACCGTTTTCTTATACATTTCTTCGGGAAAATACTTCCACGCCGTACCATTTTGCGCCTTGCTCATGCGTTTTGCTGCGTCGAGCTGCTCTATGCTCATGGTTTCGACCTTGGAACCGCCATCAGCATACTGGCAGACAGCGAAAGCGCCTGTTATCTTGCCGTTGTTGAACGGTTTCGGTTTGAAATTGATAACAGGTTCGTTGTCCTTTATTTCCTCGGAAAACTCATCGCCCTCCCTGACTATCCTTGCATAGATTTCTGATACTTTCCGCTGTGCGTATTTCTTTACAAGTTTCTGCATCCCTCTGTAGTCGATCTGAAACTGCAAATCGCCGCCGTAAGGGATTAGATAGCATTCCTTGTTAAAGAAATCGAGTCCCAGATAAGCGCCTTTGAGAAGGCCTGGAACGAGTTTTGCCTGCGGATATTTAGCAAGGTCTTTATTCTCGTTTACCAGCGCAACGGCATTCTGCACAAATCTGGCCTTGTTGAAGTCCAGCGGCAGCGCATCGGCTATTGATGGCAGAGCCAGCTCGTTTTCAAGCGTTACTGATAATTCGTTCATGCATCCTCCTTTCTGTCTGTAACGGTTCCTGTAACGGAATGGGTGATTTTTTTACCATCCTTAATCCTTGTCCATGTGGCATATCTGCCTTCTCCGGCTTTCTTTGCTCTTTCGGCAAGGATCTCTTTTCTGTATTTCTCTATCAAAGCAAATTTCTTTTCTACATCACGTATCCTGTTCAATTCGGGGTGCGTGGCATAGATGAAAACCTCATCTTCCACCCGCTGTATAATGTACTGCCCCGCCGAGCTTCCACTGATAAAGGTTAAGTCGTAGTAGTATTTATGAATGCGGTTTATTTCCTTGCGGATGCAATCGGGGGATTTTAGCCTCTTGTTTCCTATGCCTATCCGTAATTCCCGCTCATAATCCGTCATGAGAACTCTCACTATAGCCGCATAGCATTTAGAAAGGTTCTCGTTCTGACATTCGAGCGGCTCATGCGTCTTGTTTGGTATTGATTCGTCAAATTCCCACCAAAACCATTTGCCTTCGCCGTTGTATTGAAAATCGAGTTTTATGGTGGTTCCGGGATAGCTTGTCTTGTGCGCCCAGGTATCCATCACTTCAGCGTCAAGATACTTTTCCGGCACGTCTTTCGGCAGACCTATCCATATATATCCCGCCGCTGCATCTCTGTATTCATCGGCTACGCGATACAATCTTTTACCAATCAGGTAAACAGGTTGAACTTGAGACAACCGTTCCATCAGGCAGGATAGTTTCACTGTAAATATCACCCCTTCTTACATAGCCGTGATGCGGTTTTCCGTTCACTTTTATAATGTCGAAATAGTTCGTGCATTCCATTGTGCCGCCCGGAAGTCTTACCAGTACATGGGCAGGATAGGCCTTAACAACCGTTCCTTCTATAATCATCAGCTGATTTTTCCGCATGAGCTGTGTTTTTGTGTAGCACGCTCCGATTGATGGAAATGTTACCTTGTCGCCTGTCTTGATCTTCTTGTAAAACTCTTTTACGGCATCCACAGTCAAATCATTAGGGCCGGGAAGAGCGTATCCCTTCTTATGTTCCTTTTTAGTTGCTTCGTTCATTCGTCAGCTCCTCCCACCACGGTTTGACGATGCGGTACTTTCCCGGCTTAACGTTAAGCTCTCCGCGGATAAGCCTGATAAGCTGGAAAGCGGCTTCATCAATGACAATCGCCGTCAAAGCTGACTGCCAGAGCGCAGGAGTGCTGTCGGGTCTGACAAGGGCCATAAACAGCACTGTGACCGCATGAGCGTAAAGCCTGTTCGTGGAAAATCTTATGTCTAACATTTTGTGTCTCATTTCAGCAACCTTTCTAATGTAATAAGCGCCAAAGCCGGAATTGATAGCGGCTTGCGCTTCCACTGTGATAATGTAGTTTTCGGATAACCTGTCCGTCTGGCTATCTCCGACAGGTTCCGCATGTCAAAGAGTTTTCTTACTCTTTCAGATAATTCTTTTTCGGGAGTCATACTGTCTCCTGTTTTTCGGAAAACGTTTCAGGCGGTACATTCAAAGCCTGACATATCCTTATGAACAGATCCGCTTTCATCTGCACTTTGCCGTTAATTATTCCGTTCAGCGTTGTAGTGGGAATACCGACCTGCTCCGCAAGCCATGTCTGCTTTATGCCTTTATTTTTCAGGTACTCGTTTATATTCTGCGCTAACAAATTTTCACCTCCTCTCATAAGTACTAATTTTTCGTACCTGCTGATAATATAATACCTTATTTTCGTACTGTCAAGAAAAAAATACTTGTTTTTCGTACTTTTATGCTATACTTGCATCAGGGGAGAGAAAGGAGCATCAATGAGCGTCAGGGAAATGCTTTCCAGAAATCTTGCATACTATAGGAAGATAGCCGAATTAAATCAGACTCAGGCAGCGGAAAAGATAGGCACAAAGAAAACAACTCTTGCATCATGGGAGCAAAACAAGAGCCAGCCGGATGCGGATATGCTTGTAGCTTTAGCCATGACTTACCATGTCAGTTTATCGGAACTTTGTGGAATGGATTACGATATGCAAATTACTCCTTTTGAAATGGAGCTTATAAGAGCTTACAGACAACACCCCGAACATCAAGTATCCATAAATGCTTTACTCGGCATGAGAGAGAAAAAAGATAATTCCCTTCAGGAAGATGCATAGCAAAACGACTCTGTCATAAGACAGAGCCGTTTCTACAGAAAGCTGATGAAAGAGAAAAACACAAAAGTACCGACATTATCACCGAGGTGCTTATATTATATCAGAAAGGACGGCAAATGCCAACTGCCAGAAAAACGAAAAGCGGAAAATACAGAGTCACTATTTACGATTACAAAGATGCATCCGGCAAGATACATCAGAAAACCTTTACAGCCGGAACCAAAAAGGAAGCGGAGCGGCTTGCAGCTCAGTACAAGAGCGGCTCTTCCGTAACCGATCTGACAGTCGGGGAAGCTGTGAGAAGTTACATTGATATAAAGAAGCCTGTGCTGTCTCCATCGACCCACAAGGCTTATGAAAGCATCTACCGCAATCACTTTGCTGCCTCTCGGTTCGGAGCTGTCAAGCTGTCATCCGTGGATACTGCCGCCGCTCAGTCTTTCGTATCCCTTCTTACCGTCAGCCCGAAAACCGTCCGTAATATTTACGGTCTTTTGTCTGCCGCCGTGGAAATGTACTACCCCGAAAAGATTCTTAAAGTTACCCTTCCTGCTAAAATCCGTCCTGAGCTGCACACCCCGACTACAGAGGAAATAGAAACGCTTCTTAATTCCATCAAGACCGAAAGAGAGCTTTACATCTTCGTCATGCTTTGCGCTTTCGGGCCGCTCAGACGGTCCGAGGCTTGTGGCCTAAAGTATGAGGATATCGACCACGAAAAGAATACTGTAACCATAAGAAGGGCCAGAGTGCAGGATTCGGAAAAGAAGTGGGTATACAAGGACTGCCCCAAGAACGAGTCATCATACAGAACTATCTCCTATCCAAAGGAGGTTATAGAGTTTATCGAAGAAAGAGAAGGATATATACTGACGGATACACCAGCCGCACTTAGCGACAGATTTTTCAGACGGGTAAAGTCTGCCGGTCTGCCGCATTTCAGAGTGCATGACCTTCGACATTACGGAGCAAGTATTCTTCATGCCATCGGGATCCCGGATCAATACATCATGGACAGAGGCGGGTGGAAAACGGATAACGTTATGAAGAGGGTGTATAGAGATACGCTTACGGACGAGCAGGAAAAAGTGAATGCCAGGGTATCTGATTATTTCTCGAAGAGGCTTAATAGTTCCTCTGGAAACAATAGTGACTCAAATAGTGACTAGCCTTTTCGGAAAGCCGCATAGAATAAGGGTTTCAGGCCATTTCTCTACGGGTTCGAGTCCCACCACCGGCATTAAAAACTAACCGCTTAGGGGCTTATTGTAAGCTCTTGGGCGGTTTTTGCATACTTTTATCTTGCAAGAACGTACGTCATGATGCACGAATGACTGCAATAGTGACTAAAATAGTGACTAGAATAGTGACTAATCTTCTTCGATTTCGGGCTTGTCCTCAATATATCTCAGGCACTGGCTCCATCCGTCATCATACCATGACCGTACACGAATCTCCCGACCCGTCTGATCCCCCGGCGCACCGTTCGCAGGCCCGCCTCTGGGATTCCCGACAGCCTCAGCAAGCTTCTTTCCCTCTTTGGATGGTACAACTATAGCAGTGTGCTTCCCCGGAGCTACCACCACGTCACCGATATGCAGGCCCTCACCTGTGCGGAGATTGACCTTGCCGTTTCTGGACACGTCTTTAAAGCCGTACTCTTTCCAGACTTTTTTCATGCACTGCGTATAGCTGTTAATCGGCACCGGCACACCTGCACGCCTGTAGCAGTAAGCGACAAAGGATGAACAGGCAAAGTCGGGATTTCCGAGGCGATGACCGGGGCGATTATCGTAACCGTGGGTATTGTCTCTCACCACGGCTTTTGCGGTTTTTGCGGCTTTTTGATTGATTTTAATCATGCCTCCACCTCCGGCACTTCCCGAACCTTTGCCATACTGAATCCCGCCGTCTTGAGCTTCGCTTTCAGATTCCTGGCATTGATTTTCGACTCGAATAATCCACACTGCACGATGTACTTGTTTTTACCCTCAATGACTATCGCCGGGAAGCCTTTCGCTTTGACCTCATCCCGAAGCACTATGGCGCTTGCCTTGTCGGGATACTTCCCTGCCTGTACTCTGTAGCAGACGGGCTGAAAGTCATCTGACAGCCGCCATGTGACCTCTGACGCAAGTTTGCCCATTCTGTTATACATCCATGTTCCCGGACAGGCTTTGTTTGCGAACCACCTGTGGACGGTCAGAAGCATCTCATCTGATTTGAGCTTGTAGCTCAGTGCTTTATCCTTGTCCGGGATCCAGAGAAGCGTCTTTTTGCCGTTTCGCTTGCAGATATCCACGCAGAGCAGAACCAGAGCCTTGTAAACCGCATCATTGAAAGCATAAGGCTCCATCTTGTCGGATGCGCACTCTATCGTGACTGCCCTCTGGTCATTTTCTGCGGATGAGCTGCACCATGACCGGACGCTCTCAGGAACGCATAAGCCTATACGTCCGTCTGTGCCGATGCCGTAATTCGCCGATGCTTTTGTGGTACTGTGCGAAAACCAGTCAAGCATGGATTCGATCTGCATCTGCCCGACAACACAGTGTGGTGTGATCCTGTCTATCTTGTGCGTTCTGCCGCCTGAGTTATTCGGGCTGAGTCTGGTGTATGATACAAGTGAGCTGTTCATGCCTATTCCTCCCGGAATGTAAATCGTTGGCTCTTCCTCCGTCAGATCATCGTACTGAGTCAAATTATGCTTATGGATTATAGCCATGACCTTGCTGACATACCTGCTGTCCGTAGCGTATCCTCTGACTGACAAAGCTCTTATCAGGCTTTCGGGATCTTTGAGAGATAAGACCTCCCCGCCGTACTTTGGAGCGCCGCCCACCTGATTTGATGCGTAAGTCAGAAAGAGCAGGAAATCCGCAAATGAGCGTTCGGGGCAGTCGTATACCCGGAAGGCGTCTTTGATTGTCACACTTTTACCGCTGTACTCTTCGGGCGTGGTCTTGACGATGGATTCGCCCAACCAGACGGTTTTGTCTGACCATGAACGGTTCAAAAGCTCCGCTTTGATCCCGACCATGTTGTTGACATGAATCAGGCTATAGCAAGACTCATGCATCCCGTATCCGTTCTCTAAGCAGCTCTGAGCAATCAGCACCGAGGGGAGATAGCCGTATCTTTTACAGACACGTCTGACAGGCTTGATAATATGCTCAAGATATTCTTCCTGAGATTTGCACTTGTTCATTTCAGCAGTCCTCTATTATCTCAATGCCGTACTGTAAAGCGCATTCGTGCTCAATACGACATCCTCTCGCATCCTGCCAACCTTCTACAAAATAAGCAACATCGGCATCGGCAAGAAGACCTATTGATTTCGAAAGATACTTCAAAGGGATGCACCCGGAACCCGGGTTATAATCCTCGAAGAACGAATCTATAACTTCGACAGGCTCACCCTCTTTGCAACGATGCTTTGCAGATTCTATGGCTTTCTCTCTTACTCTAATAATCTCATCATTCGTCTTGCCGTACATCGGCTGTGATATAAACAGTTTAATCATCCTTATTTCCTTTCTTCTCCATCGGGTCGATTTCCGTCAGGTCTTTCGCTATCTTGCCAAGTCTCCGAGTCAGCCATGTCGGCATCGGTACGCCTGCCTGATCGAGATTCTCACAGACTGACAATATCTCCATCACGATGATGTACCCGGCGATAAATCCAGGCACGTCAACGGGCAGGCTGATAGCCACATAGATGACGTAAGCCACCACGATGACAAGCAGCTCCGCCGACTTGCGGAAAAGCCCCTTTCTCATCTTTGTGCTGTCCCATGTGCCGTTTATCGTGGCCTGCAGCCATCCCGTGATTACATCCGCCGCCATGAGAGCCAACGGAAGAAGTAAGACCCAGTAACGTGAGGTAAAGTTGATATCAAGATTATCCATCGACCTCTCCTTCCTCCAAAAGCTCTACGACCTGACTGCGCCATCTTACAGGCACTTCCGAATTGACAAGCTCTATCGCTTCTTCAAGTGTGATATCGCCGTTGTCTATCATTTTTTTGTACTTGTTGTAGTAGATCTTCGCCATGGTCAGCCCTCCGTAATGATTTCCGCAAGCTCAATAAGCGCCGCCTGCACATCCTCAAGTGTTGACGTGTTCTCTGTCGTTGCCCGGTATGTATCCCAGACATTTTTTTCAATCTTCTGTTCCTCCCATACCCAGCGCTCCGGGAGATCCTCCGTCTCTTCCAGATGCTCAATGTTGCGCCGGATGTAATTGTATTTCTTGCTGGACGTCGTATCTATGACGCCCGGGCGGGCTGTACCGCCTTCGACTTTGTACCACATATAAGCTGCCTCCTGTCGTAATTGCTTATCTTTTTCCTGAGTTTCTTGACTGATATATATGGCTTCACATACTTGAAATACGCATTGTAAGTATCTGTATGCGTCAGCCATCCCGTATAGCTCAACATCTGCTTGCAAGAGTACACTGTTGGCTTGACGGCCTTCGCAATCCGCTTCGCTTTACGTGTAGCTTTCAGGAGGATTGACCGCCGTAAGGTGATTCTGTTTCGATAGAAGCGGAAGCCCATAAAATCCAAGGCTCTGAATCGGCCCTTGTAGTCAAACCTGAATACTTGCCAGTTATCTTTCAGGCGAAGCCCTAACTTAATTTTGAGATAGTTTTCGATTTCCTGCCTGATTTTATGCAGCTGCCTTTTATTTGAGCCGAAAATCACCATATCGTCCATGTACCTGATGTAATACTTCGCTCTTAGTTTCTCTTTGATATAGTGATCTAAGCCCTGCAAATACCAGTTTGCCGTCCACTGCGATAAATAGAACCCCAAAGCTATCCCTCTCGGAATCACGCCTGTTATCTCTTCTATGACCTGCATGATTCTCTCGTCATGAATAATCTTTCTCAGGTTCGCAAGATAAATGTCATGCGGTATGCTGTCAAAATATTTTCTGATATCCATTTTCAGGCAGTATTTACAGTCCTTGCCGCCGCGCGATATCCACTTTTTGATTGCACGCATCCCTTTGTGGCATCCCCTGCCGGGGATTGAACCGTATGAATGCTCATACATGCCACGAAGAAATATCGGCTTCAAGACGTTTACAAGCATATGGTGAATAACCTGTTCGTCAAATGACGGTACAATAATCGTCCTTTTCTTTCGCCGTATGCCGTCATATATTTCACACGGCTTATGCGGTTTATTTTTAAAGTGTTCAGCGTAGTATTTTATCTGGCTTCTAAAATCAGGGTCTTCGAGCCGTTTCTTAACACTGTTCCTGCTTTTCTTGCCTTTTGACGCATTCTTTATGGCAAGGCTTATATTCTCATCGGATATGAATTTTTCCCAAAGATGATTATAGCTTTTCAAGTCTCTCTTATCCCCTCATCCGTTTTCAACTGGCTACTCACAGATGCTTGCTATCGGGTTAATTTTTACCAAGAGGTAAGGATAATATCGTGCATTTAATTATAAAGAACCGTATTGAGATAAGATTGAGCCGCCCCGATGTTCCAGTTCGCATTCGAAACCGTGTTGTTCAAATTCGTGTAGAACGTGCCACATTGAACGCTGTTGTTCGAATTACCGTCGACATGGGCGAAGCGTCGCACAATAAAACCCTGTCAGTCTAATTCAATATCATCACCATTGAGGATGCGTGACATTTTGTATTCATATTCCCTTACATCTATATGCTGCGATAGCAGGTTGAGTGTTATTTTATTCAGCTTTACGAGCGATTCTATTATTTCAGTTTGCTTTATAAGTAATTCATACATGCTTATTCTCTCTAAAGGGGGAAGTATCCCCCCTCTTGTCGGCTCACGCCGACAATTCACCCTCTCTGAGCAAGTGGTTTACAAGAGAGAGCCGCCCCGACGTTCCAGCTCGCAAACGAAACCGCGACGTACAAAGACGCGTAGAACGCGCCACAGTGAACGCCGTCGTACGAAGCACCGCCGACAAGGGCGAAGCGCGCGCCTGAATTATTAAACCACAGCCCATCGCAGAAATACGTACTGCTCGTTCCGCTTGCGGTTTTCGGCAGCATGGCGTTTTCAGAAAACTGCATGACGTTCACGTAGCCGCCGCTCGTGCCTTCGGGCGTTGCGCCCTTTGAGATATAGCCCGCTCCGGTCGTGTTGTATGCACTTGCGGTTGAGCCGTCCTGCGTACCGTTGGTCAGCTTGATACGCTGGTCACCGTCAACCATTATCCAGCCGTTGATTCGTCTCCACTGAAAGCCCCACCAGTTTTCCATACCGAAGACCTTCACGGAATTTGTATATGTCGCAGCCGCACCGCTGTTCGTGCCGTAAAACATGCCTCTGGCATTATGCACGCCGGTTACAAAGCCGTCATTGACAGCCTCAGAACCGCCAGTATGTAAGCCCTGCCCGAAAGCTGTCTGAGTGTCGAGCGTTTTAGCCATCAGGATGAGCAGGAAGTTAATCAGCGTTCTGTCGGCGAAGGTCTCAATGTTCCAGAGGATATCCGTACCCGGATTATTTGCCTGAGCCCTTGCCATTTCCTCGGTTCCCGTCTGACTTTTCATGACGGTCTGACCGGACAGAGAGCGGAGCTTAGAGCCGTCATACGAGCCGTTGTAAATCGGCGTGTAGAAGTGGTCTGCAAGCTCACCCTGATTATTTACAAAGCTCCATGCGTGATAATCCTCGTCAACCTGATAATCGGCTATATAGACGCTTCCGCTTGTGTCATCCCCGGAATCGGGGACGACTTTATACCAGATAAGCTTGCCATCCCTGCCCCATTCCATCATGGCGTTGCCGCCGTATGATGTATTAGCTATATCGCTGGCAGTACCGTCACGCTTTTTGGAGTAGTCGTTTTCGTCCAGATAGTAGTCAACCGTACCGTCATACTTGACCATACACGGACGGGGAAGGAAGAAAACATCACGAGCGCCACGCCACGAACCCCATATGAACTTATCATTGGCATAATCCATATAAGCCGGGGTCATGCCGACAGCATCCATCAGGTACGTAACGCATGCTTCCGGGTCGCTTTCCGAGCCATCAATATGGAAGCCGTAAATAGTACCAGCCTGAGAAGGATTCGCAAGAACGTCCCTGATTTCTCTCAGCCGTTCATTTATCTGCTTACCTGTATCATCGAGAAAAGGCGGTTTTGTAAGTGCCATAATCATTCCTCCGTAAATGTAACCATAATCATGCCGTCTACGATAGAAAACGGGTTATTGAGTATCTGAGCATCACCGCTGGTAGCGTTCAGATCGGCGTTGACGTTGACCTCTGCCCCGGCGGCTATACCTTCGAGCTTGCTTTTCTCCGCTGTCGTATAGTCGTTGGTTGACAGACCCTTGCCATTGACTTTATCCACCTTGTTATCCAGAGCCGATTTGATCACTTTATTCTGTACGGGGTTTTCAGATGAATCAGACAGCGCACTGTCAACGTCAATCTCCACATTCTCAAGCAGGTCATCAACTTCGGATTTCGTGTAAAGTTCGGGTTTGTTTGTGATACTGTTCCATGACGGCGTACTGTTGGCTTTCATCTGACTGTCGATAGCGTCAAAGTTGCCGTTCAGATCAGCCACGTGAATAAAATCACTGCCGTCAGGCTTTTTCAAATTGTAGTTCGGAGTATATGTAGCCATATTTAATCCTCATAATATCCACGGTTACGGAGTTTATACCAGTAGGTAACTGCATGAGTCGCTTTGTCTATAGCGGCGACTTTTTCAATATCTGACAAGTCTCCTGCCTCGCCTGTCGGATCGGTAATCAGATACAAATCAAAGGATCCGTAACACAACTGCCAGACGATGTACTGATGACGAACATCTGACACACCGCTCGAAAGACTGCTGTAAATGGATGGCAACGAATCGGATATGTTGCCGCCTCTGACTTCCTGATAAAGCGGACTGCAGTTATCCATGTAGCAGACACGAACGCCGGAATCATGGATTGAAAAGCTGATTTTGACAGGTGTAAACGAACCGCCGCCCTTCAATCTGTGAGTAAGCTGTCCTTTCGTGAAGATAACGGAATTGCCGCGCTGAGTATAGTAATCGGCAGGCGGTGAGTATTCGTGTATGGTGCTTGTACCGCCTTCGGTTCGTGGGCCGCCTACAACGTTATACATCAGATCTTTGAGCGTATCTTCCGGGATGGAATAACGTGCAAGCGGTTCATCGTCCTCTTTCATGTCAGCCAGCTTATCAGCTATGCCCTGGTATTCAGTCTGAGGAAGATACATGCTTGCGCCTAGACCTGTGTATTCATTGCCATATGGGTCAAGAAACGTCCCCGTTCCGTCATTCGTGTAAAGCAGTCCGGGCGGTGTTCCCTCAAGAAGCTGACCGTCAAGGCTTTCCCATCCGCTATCTATAAGCCCCGTATCATTCAGCCACGTAACACCGTTTAAATCAGTGTATGTCATCAGATTATCGGTCGTGATGAGATTATCGCTGATATAAACACCGTCCGACAGGTCGATATCAAAGCCTGTGTCTATGGCAATCTGATTCCAGTCCATATCCTCTCCGACATGGTACTTCAGATCTTCCGCTATGCCTTTGACGATTTCACCCTCTTCCGTCCAACCGTCACCCACATTAGTCTCGGACTTGTTCCAGCCCTTACCTATCACAGTCAGACGGCAGTCATCTTTTGTTAGGATTAAGCTCATGGTTGTCGCCTTTCTTATGATAAACGGACGTAGCCGTAAGCCATGAAACCCCTAAATGCGCCGCCACTAGTCCAGTAAGCTTCATATTTAATCACACCGTTGGTTACAGTTATAATATCCACCGTCACCGCATCTTCTGCGCCGGAAGCGCCCCCGGTAATAGTCACACCGCTAATATTCGCATAACGATACGCTGAATTTACCGCGCCATCAGCAGGCACGAGTCTATGAAAAACAAGATATGTACCATTTGTTACATTTAAAGTAACCGTGGTTACTGAAGTGATATGTTTGTAAGCATGATACGACTGCCCGACATTCGGTATCTTACTATACACATCAAACAGCGCTTTCTGCGAAGCCGCCAGACCATTCGCCGCCGCTCCTACGTTCGAGTTGTATGTATCGCTCAGCTTTACATGTCCGTAATTTGATGCGTTGCCGATTCCGTAGGTCGTGGCTGATGATGCGTGACTTGTCGGGGCTTTTGCGTCCAAGGCTGTTTTTACACCGCCCGATTTGACCGGATTATTACTATTTGCTATAGGTGTATTGTCGAAGGTCAGCGTATCCTGTTTTAAATCAAGTGCCGCCTGCTGTGCCGTGGATACGGGTTTGTTCGCATCACTTGTATTGTCGGCATTTCCAAGACCGATGTTTGCCTTTGTGAAATCGACTATGTCGAGCTTTTGGTCAAGCTCATCTTCAATTTCCGTCAGGTCAACACCTATTGTCACGCTGTCATCGGTAGCATCAGCGGTCATTGTCACAGCGCCATCGGGTATCAGTTCAAGCGTATCATTCTTCTGTTCGGCCTCTATAACCGTCTGACCGACTTTAACCTTTGAAAAGCTAAACTGATTGCTTGCGGATTCGACTGCTGCAAGCATGATTTTGACTGTATGTTCTCCGGCTTCCTCTATATCGTAGCCCGTGACAAGTCCCAATGAATTGATACCCGTATTCTGAAACTCTGATACATGGTATATTTCCGTCCCGTCAACGAGTACCTTTGCCGTGACCGTTGAATCAGCCGTCAGTGTATACGTGCCTTTCCATGCTATCTGAGTCCTTGTTACGTCAACGGTGGTCTGCACAAGCGTTTCAGTGGTAACGGTATCAGTACCCTCTATGGCTGTAGCATTATCGGGGAACGAATCGGTCAGAATCCAAAAATCGGAATTGCCCGCATAAACTGAATTATTGTTGGCAAGGCCCTCAATGGCTTTCGTTTCTCTTGTCCTGACTTCGGCTAAAGCAGGATCGGAACCGCCGCAGGAGATCTCCATCTTGCCGCCCAGGTTGAAGATTATCTTTGTAAGCGGCGCTATGTCCTGTACGGTGGTCTGATTATCCGTAAACTGAATAACGTCCATCAGGTCATAAGCGGGGTTTGTTGGCATTTCAACCTTGAACGGCGTGTATTTGATGGTTTTCTGAGCGTCTATAATGGTTTGCAATACGGCCTTGCGGTTTCTTTCGTTCGATATCTGCAAGAAGCCGTTATAGCCTAAATCATAGACAAGGCCGCTGTCAGTGATGGCATTTTTAAAGTATTCCGTGACCGCTCCGGCTTTATAGGATGCCGACAAACCTGTGTACCATGACTGAAAATCTGAGAAATCCGACTTGTATCTGAATGACGAATCGACTACATCATCAACCGTCATGCTGTAATTTATTAATACAAGCCTTCCCTGCCTGCCGAATACGGCAACGCTGGCAGTAGCCTGACAGAGAAGGGAAAGCAAGTCACGGTATGTCTTTACGTCCGTAGCGACTTCGGCATAAGAAAACGACATATTGCCGTTGGTGATATCTCTGACTTGCGGAGCGGTCATGCCCAGACTGACGTTACAGGCAATGCAGATATACCTCAACCATTGATAGACAGAACGGCTTACAGTATCAATTTCAGACGGAAGATCCTTTTCAAACTTTACCATATCGTCATATGCCGTGATTTTTATAGCCGACATACTCCGCATGGCTTCAGTGACCGTAAACACGCCCATCGGGATGCTCTCACTTATAATTTTCGGATCCTCGCCCCATGTGCATTGACTTATCAGTGACCATGTGAAAGGTTCTGCTTCTTCCCATGTCCTTATGACCGCTTCTTCAACATAAGCGTACAAGTCGATGACCGCTTTGTTTATTGAATATCTGTCAATATCAAGCGTTTCATCGTTGGGTATGAGGGACAGTACAAGTTCAGATGCGTATACTGCCCCTATATCAATGCTCATGTCGCCCGAACACTGCTTCGTGATTGTATTCCCTGCACCCGATAAAATATCGGAATTGCCGAAAGAATACATTCTTCCATCTGTCTGTGTTATCGTGCCGTAATACTCTATGCTTTTGCGAACACGGCTATGAATATATTCCTGATATAACGAGCTTGTAGGATACATCTTCTCACCCTCAAATCATAATCGCATTCGCTGAAACATCACGGACAAGGCCACCCTCAGATTCATACATGTGCGTTGAAACAAGCGTATAGGATACTTTCGTACAGTATGCCTGAAAGCTCCCCTCAGGGTAGGTAAGCGTGAACTCCCTACCCTGTAAAAGACCTTTAAGAAACAGATATTCCTGAAACGTGAGAAAATTCCACTTCAGAAATACCTTCGGAACATCGGTCAGCACCCAGTCGATATGAGCATGACCGTCCTCTGTACGGCCTGTATCCTCGCCCTGTATGGATTCATGGTCTACCTGCAAATTATCGAATGATGGCGTATAGATAGGCGTTCCATCAACCGCCCAGCTGCCGCCCTGATCTATCTTGCCAACAGCCATCTTAGCGCCCTCCTGACATCAGATTATTTCGGCGGTTGCGTTTTACCATGTACTGATCTATCTTCTCGCCGCCGATGTAGATATTTACCGGCTGATCATTGCCGTTTGCGAGTACCGCCGCAACTGCTCTTGCAACACCATCAGCGACAGATGCAACTATCTGATCGTTATTCATAACCGCTGTATTGCCGCCTATGGAACCGACAAGTTCCGGACCGGCTTCACGGGCTATAAACATCTGCCCCGTTCCAAACAGACCACCCATAGCTGCCATTGTGACCGGCTGCCAGTTGCCGTTGACGTATACACCGCCGTTTGCCGTAGCCGTTGCAGTGTTTGTGTTGACTGTAGCCTGTAACGGATGCGAGTTGAAATAGCTCTGCATTTCGTTCCATGCTCTGGCAAAGCTGTTCCATGTGTTGACTATCTCAACCTGAGCTTTCAGCGTATTGTTTAAGGCTATTTCGTACCAGTATTGCTGAGCATGATACCACCACAGCTTTGATGCATCGAACACATCCGACACATAGAGCTTAAGACCGTTATCCGTATTGTTTACACGGTCTTCCCAGAATGACTTAGCCTGTCTCCACCATTCAGCGGAATCATTCACGACACCCTGTACATGGAATCTTGCGGCTTTGCTGACACCGTTTACAGCACCTTCCCAGAACGTTTTCGCCTGTCTCCACCACTCCTGAGCTTCGTTGACAACGCCCTGAACATGGAATCTGTGAGCTTTTGAACCGCCTGACACAACATTAGTCCAGAAGTTATTTGTCTGAGTCCACCATTCACGAGCGTCATTTACTACGCCCTGCACGTGGAATCTGTGAGCCTTAGCGTTGCCGTTTACGACCTCGCTCCAGAAATGGTTTGCCTGAGTCCACCACTCCCTGGCATCGTTTACGACACCCTGTATACGGAAGCGTGAAGCCTTCGCAACCGCCGTGACCGCATTCCAGAATGTCATAGCCTGAGTCCACCACTCACGGGATTCATTGACCACGCCCTGAATACGGAAGGGAGCCGCTTTAGCTGTCAGTGTTGCGAACTGCCAGAAGGTAAAGACCGCTTCCACCCAGGTTGTGGATTCGTTCAGCGGTTCAAGCTTGAACTTGAGCTTTCCATGCCGCTGTTCTTCGCCTGTCCATGCCTGTTCAAGTGCAGAGATCCAGTTTGGAGCATCCGACAAATCGGGAATGAGCTTGAACGGAATGCCGAAGCCCTTACTACTGCCTGATGCGGTGTTGTAGCTGTTGTACATGAAGCCGCTGCCAAAACCGACCAGACCGGGTAATCCGGCATACAGTTTTTGAATGTCATCCTCGGTCATGTTGATGCCTTTTTCAGACGGATTCACCCCCCACGCATCCAGATTGCTGTCAATCTGACTCGCAACACCACCGATAATCTCTTCAAGCATCAGCGTCAGAGCCACGCCGACTGTAAAGGCAAGCGCTGTTCCGGAAAGAAGCGCCCCCGTTGCCGCACCTGCTTTCAAAAGAAGCCCGGCAGCCAGCGCCCCGGCAGCTATACCGCCGGAAAGATCTTTCACAAGACTTGCCACATTGCCATGTTTGTCAAAGTCAGCTTTCAGAAGCGTTATACCAAGCGTTAGAGCCGCGCCTATCGTCATACCGAAAAGCGCACCCGCAACGCCCGCTATGCCAAAGCCTATCAGCGCACCTGACAGCGCACCCATAAGAGCCTTTTGCGTTACGAGTTTTATTGAGGATTTCAGCGTCAAATCCTTAAAACTGCTGTCGAGGATTGACTTGATGGTTATGATTCCGAGAGTGACACCAAACCCGATAGTCGCTCCAAAGAGTACGTTCTTACCAAAACCGCCTATCGCAAAAGCGACAAGGCCACCGGCGAGCGCACCCATAAGCCCCTTCTGGATTGCGAATTTGAGGGATGATTTAAGAGTCATTCCGTTGAAATTCTGGGCCAGTATTGACTTGATAGTATGTATTGAAAGATTGACCGCAACACCAAGGGCAATCACGTCAGTCAAGAAAGCCGCGAGTTTGAATCCTGCTCCGTTGGCTATTGCCGTCTTGAGCATCGTCTGGCAAGCCAGCTTTGCAGTGTTCCATGTCAGCAAGCCGAGAGCCAGATTCAAGCCGACCTTAATAATTCCTGAGTGTTCCTTCAGCCAGTCGCCCAGATGCTTTCTGAGTCCATCCCAGCCGCCGTAAAGCTCCTGCACCCGTTTGTTGATGCCGTTCTTTATGCCGTCGATGAGCATACCCCACTCACCGGATTCAAAGGCTTTCACGATAAGGTCAACCACGTTGGCGGCGAAATCTGCGGCATTGACAATGAGTTTGCCGAGATCGGTTCCGAGGTTGTACCATGTGAATTTCGGGATCCTCTGTATGCCTTTGATTATGCCGTCCTTCACGCCCGACCAGTCGAAGTTTTCAAGCGCTCCATTGATAGCATTCAGTATTCTGTCGGCGACACCCACGAGGTCTTTAAAGAATGTATTCCAGTGGATATTGACTATAGCCTGGCTGATAGTCTGACCGATATGCTGACTGGCTGTATAGAAATCCCTTGCTGTCATTTGCAGACAGAAGCCGTTTATAAGGTCTATGACCGCATTCGGGAAAGCCGCAAGCGCACCGGCAAGCATATCCCAATCAATACCTTCGAGCGTTCTCTTTACGGCGTATCCGATGCCCTGACCGATGCCGCGCCAGTTGACCGTATCAAAGAAGGTGGTATAGCCTAAGAGCGCTGTATTGATAGCGTTGTAAATGGTATATGCTATAGCATCCCAGAGCCGCCTCGCACCGGCTGACGTTTCATAGTCGAGAAGACCGTTCAGGAACGTTCCGAGGCTCTTTGCCAGTTTGACTATGAACGGCTTAATCTTCTCTTCCCACGGAATACTGTAAAGCAGATCGGCAAGTTTGTTTGCGAGGGCTTCGCCGATATCAAAGAAATCAGCCTTATCCCATGCTTCCTTCAGTTTGTCTTTCCACTTGTTCACCCAATCGGCTATATCCTTGTTTACGGGCATTTCCATGAAGGACAAAGCGCCCTTCTGACCGTAAATGCCGGTTGCGTCCTTGCCGTTTTTGGCTTTCTCTGTGGTCTTTTCCTTCGGATCGAGGATATTGAACTCATCAAAGCCCATGACGGTCTTTTTAAGCTCTTTTACAGCATCCTGCGCTTCTTCGGCCTGATGACCGAGATTGCCTATGTTGTCGGAATAATCGGCAGCGGAACGGATAGCCTTCCTCCATGACGTAGCGCCTGTCAGTGTAGCTATCACCTGATTCAAAACGTTGATAAAATCAACTAATTGATTGATGACAATCTCAACAGCAGGAGCCAAGGCGTCAAGAAGCGGAGATACAGCGGCACCGATGGAATTTTTCAGATACATGAAAGACGTTGCGAAAGAATCCATTGTCTGCTCAAATCTGTTTCCGACCTGTTCCGACCAGACATACAGGTTATTGATGCCCTCTTTCGCTGTCTGGGTTACGAGCTTAAGGCCCGTCCTGATGCCACGGTAAATAGCTATCCTTCCAACGGCTGATATGAAGTTGCCGAACCGCTTGAACATGTCGCCTATGGCGTTTGCGGCGGCTTTGGCAGGGGCTACAATGCCCTTAAAAGCCATCCCAACAGATAAGCCTATGAATTTAGCGGCAACCTTCGTAAGCGCCTTAAATGCGCCCCAGAGCTGGCTTATCGTGTCCTTTAAAGCTCTGCCGTATATCTCAGCCATGTTGAGCGAACCGGAAGTATCACGCATCCCCACGGATATGGAAGCTGCGCCGTTACCGACTCTTCTCATGCTGCTGTTGATGGTCGCAAGAGCTGACGCAAAGGACGTGAATTTATTCAGCACATCATCAGGGATGGCATTTACAAGGGCCTGTGCGAAATTCGCCGCTTCCTGAGCCACGTTCTGAAGATTTGCCTTAAGATTCTGCACACCTGACAGATTATTCAGTTTTCTCAGTCCGTCTGCTATATGTTCAACCGCCGAGAACTGTTTAACATTGATCCCGGCAAGCCGTGAAGACAAATCATTGATGACGGAGCTTATACCGCCAATATCAAGATTGCCAAGGTTGACACCTGTTTTGCCAAGTTTGCTCAGCTTGCTTAATCCGCTTGCCAGTTTATCAACAGCTGAAAAGGCGGTTTTGTCGATGCCGCGAAGCTGATCCGAAAGTTCCTGAATCATGGTCGTGGCATTCGCCGTATTTCCACCGCTGAAATTTTTCAGAGTGCTTGAAAGCGTTGCAAGACCTGATACGGCAGGGGTAATACCTCTTGCGCTGTCGCTGAAATCCTTCAGTTTGCCGCCGACCGCATCCAAAGCACCTGACATGTTTTTGATGCCAGCGGCATAATTCGGGGCGCTCTGGAAAGAGGCGAACAGACGGTTTGCGGAATTTGCCACCTGACGGAAAGAGGCCGATACGTTGCTTACACTCGCCGCTGCCTTCGCAAGGCTTCTGAGCTGTCCGGCAGCTGTTCCGAGTCTTGAAAAACCGCCCGAACGTGTAGCATCGTTCAAAGCTCTGACATGTGCTTCAAGTTCTTCGAGGGCGGTACTAGCGCCGCCGTCATCATACTTGATTTGTATTTTCAGTGTTTCCTGTGCCTCCTGCATCTGCAACGCCTCCTTCCTCTATTTTTTTGTTACGTTTGCTAAGTGACGCTCTGAGTTTTTCAGCCATTTCTCTGACACGCTCATCTTCATAACGGTCTTTCATGGCTTTTGTGACAGGAGTGGGCTTCTCAAGATACTTCTCAGCCTTCGGCGGTTTTCTTCCATAGAACACGAAGCCCGGTCTTTGAGCATCTATAGCCGCATAGATGTAATAGCCTTGCAGCCATGCCAGAGCGTTTTCCTGTTCCTGTCTCAGCTCGTAAGCCTTCCTATACGCCCTTACAAGTTCACAGTCCATCTGCCAGTATTGCTTATAGGTCATGCCTATAGCCAGGTAAAACGGAAACTGGTCACGGAACAATTCCTTGAAGGGCGGTATAGGCTCTTCCGCTTCTTCGGACGGTAAAATGCTTACTCGTTCACCGTCCAGACCGTTTTTCCCTTTTCATCCTCCGGCTCTTCAAAGAGTGCGGCGGCAGGTTCAAGATACATTTCAATGAGCCTCTTTGTCAGCTCTGTCTTATTCGGAATGGTATCCCAAATCTTTTCAATAAGGCCGTTGATTGATGCGGCTTTCTTATGATGTGCCACGAAAGCGCCCGTGAACAGCTTCATGACGGTATTTATCGGGGCCTCGTCAATGTTCTCAACCTCTTTACGGGTAAGCCCCACCTGCTCAAGCATCATGACGCTTTCGCGGGTAAACTCAAGAGTATATGCAGTCTTCTCAAATGTGAAGGTAATAGTCTTAGCCATGAATTTTTCTCCTTATGAAAACAGGACAGCGCAACTTGTTACGCTGCCCTGTGTATGTGGGGTAAGAAAGCATATGGATATTGGAAGTTATGGAATCATCAAAGCATATTGCCGTTCTGGTCTGTGAAACCTGTAGTCGGGGTAATCGTATAAGTCACGGGACGGGCCGCGGCGGTTCCGGCTCCGGTAATCCTCACACGGATCTTGCCCTTGAAGGATACGGCAAGAATGGTATTAGCACCAACGGTAAGAGTACCGCCAACATCACCTGTGATGGTATCCGGGACGATGGAATCTCCGCTCTTGGATCCACCGAAAGCAAGCACGAAATCCTGCTCAGCATCGGCGATCGCCTGAACAGCGGCATAGTCTGTTTCATTCAGCCAACCATTGAACTCAATGGAGCCGCCCGGGTCGGGAAGAGCATCAATGTATTTATGACAGGCATCACTGAGAGTTGTCACGTCTTCGGAATCAATGGTCGATCCGATATCGGGATACTCTGTGATATCAACAAGTTTTGCAAATCCGCTTCCTGACTTGTGCAGCAGAAAGGTTCCAGCGGTAAGTGTAGCCATATGAGTCACCTCCGTTATGATGTAAAAGCATTTCCGTTTACGTTGACAACAGCTGAATATCTGGCTTTCGATGACAGGATCGTTGAATTGCCATCTGTCAGATACACATAGCCGTAAGCTGTACGTTTATAGTTTGCAAGCGACAATTCCTCGTCGATGCACTTCATAATCTTCCGGCATTCGGCGCGTTTGCCTGATGCCTTGCTGGAATAAACGTGGACGTTGAAAGCCACGGCATTGAAAATCTCTTTACGGTCCGACTGAATGAACTTATCAGGCTCATAGTTGTCTATGAACTCAACATAGACAGCAGGAAATGAAGGCGGTGCATTATCAGTTTCGGTTGTGCAATAGATTGTATTATCACAAGCCAAAGCCGCCTGATAAATGATATTGAATATGCGGTTCTCAACATCTATCATATGTCCACCTTCTCACTAGGTAAAAGCCTTGCGAATAGCCCTTCTTGCTTCAACAGGAGCCTCGGATTTCAATGCCTTTGCCGTGTTGTACATAACATTTGCTGAGGGATTGCCCTGCGTCCAGAATGTCCTGCCAACAGGCCACCAGCCCTTGAAAGCCGCAAGCCGTTTGCCGACAAGCCATTTCTCATGATCCTTTGACCATGACACAGGTTCGTACAATCCCCACGGATTGTTATGCCTGAGATTCACGCCGGAACCAAACTCTATGAACATCAAAGCATTTCCTGATGCTTCAATCTCCCATGTGTTATCGTCCGGGTTATCCACAGCCACTTCAACATCATTGATACCGTCATACAAGGCATTCTGATATGCACTTTCGGCGCTTACAGCTTTTTTCAGTACATTGTTTTCAATGGCTTCCGGAGCGCCGTCCTCTATTTCATTCCTTATTCTGTCTATACGGCTGAGAAGATGCTTTGTGCCCTGCATGTCATCACCTAACCTTCTTCACGGCTATAGCCGTATATGTCGCCGGTTCTGATATCCTGACTACTTTCGCATCGTGTTCCGATTCGGGATCGGTTCCCGGAAGCCAGATAGCGGCGTTTTCATCGAACGGACAAACATCATCCTCGATATGGATTATGTAATCGTAATCAATGAACGTGCCGAACTCTTTATCTGTCGCCCTGCCGGATGCCGTTGAGAATGTGCCATATTTCTCAACCGGTTCTCCGTAACCTTTTCCATACTCGCCTGTCGGGATACCGTCCTCGTAAATCATCTGGCGGTCATTGTATTCGGCGTAATGGAAAAGTTTCATATCGCGTTCCGTCAGCGTCATGGTTCAGGCTCCGGTTCTGATTCCGGCTCGGTAACATCCGCAACCACTCCGGGGACATGGGCGTATGGCACTATACGTTTCAAAAGCACGTCCTCAGATTCGTAAACCCTCGTCACGCCGTTATCGGTCATGCTTGACTGTCCCTGCGCCCCTCTTTTCAGGACTTCGTTACAGGCAAGCTCTATCTGTATGGTTTCATACCTTTCAGGAACCGTATAAGCCTGGACAGCGGCGGCGAATGGGTAACATCTGCGAAGTACCTTCTCACCGGCAAGCTTCAAGTAGACGAGAAGGGCTTCATCTTCCAGACGCGTTTCGCCTATTAAGGTTTTAAGCATTGTGAGCTTTTCATTGTCTGTCATCGTGAAGCCCTCCTGCAATCATTCAGCCTTTTTGCCACGCTTGCGTAAAGCATCGGCGGCAATCAACTTCCTGTGAAGCTGATTATCAACGCCCGACAGCTCCGCTATCCGCTGCGGCGATACATTCAGACCTTCACGGGGGAACATATCGCCGGGTTTGTAAGCGTAGCCATCGTCCTGAAGGTCATTGAAAAGCTCTAAGACCTTATACATTCAATCACGCTCCTGTCAGAGTCATCTTTACGATCTGAGTCGCATCGGTAAGAGCGGCGATATAATACTTTCTTGCGAAAATATCATTCATACGCTTGTTGGCAGTACCATCAGCGCCACCGGAACGGGCTGCACGCTCAACATTGACTCCGGTCTTGTTGAATACGGTCACGGCCTTGCGGGTGCCGATATAGACGGTATTCTCAACCGCATCCTGTTTGTAGTACAGATTGACACCAGCGACAGTGCCGACATAGCCGGTACGTGCATAGGCTTCAACGTACTTCAGGCTGTCCTGAAGGGCCTTACGCGCCTTTGCAATATCGGGCTTACTCAGAAGAGCGAAGACCTGCGGAATGACCCTGCGCTGTGCGTCAAGAGCATCCTCACCGGCTGCGTCCTTGATATCGAGCTTTGACACTGCATCGACAAACGCATCGAAATTCGGGGTTGCGGAACTCTGGGTCAGAGTCGCATTTCCAAACTCTGTGAAGATATCAGCATTGACCTTGTTGAACATGGCAACACCGAGATGCTTAATGCCAACGTCAACAGCGAACGGATCACGCATGAGGGCTTCATCGGAATAGCCATACCACGCCTGAGCGCACTTGATCTGGTATCTTGTCGGAGCAAGGGTTGTGGAAATGGAAGTATCATTTCCTACACCTTCCGCAACGTCAACGGCAGTACCTTCAGCGCTGTAAACGTCAATGGTCTTGATATCACCGGCTACACCCTGGAGGGTATTGTCTACAGTACAGAAAATATTCATGTCGATATGGGAGTTGTACTTATCCTCAACTACCCTTTCGAGATATCCCTGATTCTTTGTAATGGTATTGATAAGGGACTGAGTGGAATAATCACCAAGAGCCATGTCTTAACCTCCATTCAATTTACTGAACTCTTCAGGATACTGTGCGGCATAGATGAGCTGTTCTCTGTCCGACAGTTTCCTGTACTTTTCAAGTGTCATAGCCGGGGGCTGTTTTCCTGTACCGCCCTGCCCCGGCTTCGGAGTCTGTTTCAGAATATCGGCTTTGATATCCTTATCGTGCTGTTCGAGAAACTTCTGCTGATTCGCGAAAACCTTCTGAACATCACCGTCAACGGTTGCGATTGCTGTATCAGCAGCAAGCTCCGCATCATATCCCAAAGCCGTATACTGAGCCGTATACGTTGAAATGGTATTCTGCCTTGTCAGCTCTTCGACTTTCTTTGTCAGTTCGGCTATGGTATTATCGGATTCATTCTTGCCTGTCTTCTGCTGATCCTGCAAAGCCTTGAGCTGCCTCTTGTATTCGGCGGCTTCTTTGTTGGCATCGTCTTTAGCCTTCTTCAGCTTTTCATTCTCAGCGGCAGCATCGGAATTATCATCATACTCAAATGCTTCGAGTGCGGCGAGTTTTTCTTCCGCAGTCATTGTCTCGTAACCATCAATCTTGCTTACGTCAATCTTAGCCATATTCTGTTTTCTCCTGCGATTTACGTCTTCCCTGACGATATGGATTTTCGATTTTGCGGGATTTGCGTCCTTCCCTGGACGATTGCGAATTTTTGAGTCCTTCTCTGGACTTGATTTATACTGCTATCATACACCAAATATGCAATAATTTCAATTCTGTATTTGCATTTTTACTACTTTATAACAGGAGTCCACCAGCAGCGGCAGTTGTAATGCAGGGGTCTTAAGAGTGGTGAGTTTATCGGGTAAATCTTTCCGTTTCTGGCATGGCAGTCAGGACACACTTTCGCGTCTTTCATGATATGCCACATGACAAACTTTACGCTATTGTCCTGATAGACCTTTTTCAAGACCGCTTCAACCACATTATCGGCTGTCTGTTCAAACTGCTGCACCCAATAGCGTAGCGCTATCTCAATCTGCTTCTTTCGCTCAGGGGCATTATTGCACGACATAAGCGATTCAAAGAGCCTCATGCGCTTGCGGTCGGCTTCCTCGTGGAATCTGTAATGCGTTACGGGGTCAAATTCTTTCAGAAAGCCGTCAAGCCACATATCAGCCGGAAAGTCATCATCAGACAGCCAGTCGTGCGTATCCCTTGCGATTTTCACAAGGGCTTCAACGGTCACTTTGATGATTTCCTCGTAGGAGCTGTTCACAAGTCCCAGAACGTTCATTTCATCAAGACCGTTTATCAATCCCTGATTCAGCCGTTTGAAAAGCCGCAGGATGATTCTCAGATAGATTTTTACAATCCTGTCTCTGATTCGGAATACGTCATCGTCTATTGTGAGTTTTCTCATGATTACGCCTCAATGGAGCTTGTGTCGGATGTTTCTTTCGGCAGCGTCACATCATCGTTTACATGGCTCAGTTCTTTAACCTGCTGAGTTTCCTGTGTTTCATGCCATTTCTTTGCAAGCAGATATTCATGATGAGGATCGGCGCACATATTGCTGTGAGCATATGCAAATTCAGGAGTAATCCAGTCGGACGCAAGCATGGAAATCAGGTTTGTAACGTTGGCTGAGTCGTTGGTATAGTTTCTTCTGGGGAATCTGATATCCACATCGGTGATAAGCAGATTCGTACTTGCAAGCGTATTTGTCAGCATAATCATGAGATTAAGAAGCTGGCGCTCCGACTTGCGGTAATAGTTCTCTCTGACTCTCGCCCTTGCTTCGGTTTCGGAAAAGCCGTTTCTCAGCATGACCGCCGAACCCGTGTCTGACGTTGAATAATCGCTCATGTTGCGGTTCGGCATGCCAACGATGGTTAAAATACGGTTGTAAAGCGACTGGACGAGTGTCTCCGTCTGCTGCTGATTAAGCTCCTGTATCAGATAGTAGGCTTTTGAATCCTTCGGAAGCATCATGCCGCCGACTTCTCTGACCTGTGTCATGAAATCGGTTTCGGCTTCAGCCTGAGTCTGTTCCGGATCCGCTTCAATCTGCATACCTTCCAGACAGAGAATAGCCTGTATGAACTGCTCCACACCGTCCACACGGTTCGATGTAACCGTATTGAGCGCATTCAGAAGCGTTATGACCTGCTCGAAGTCTCCAAGACGGGCATTATTCGCCGGATACTCGATAATCGGGATCATACCGAGCGCATGGGGGCCTGACTTCGTGATATCGTCAGATGCGTCATTCCCGTCAGCGTCAAGCACGTAGAAATCTGTATCCGTATAGCAGTAATAAATCTTCGAGTCATCGTCAAGCGTGATGGACGTGAAAGCCATCATCGGTTTGTGCCCCATCTTTGACGAGTACACGACTTCCGTATTTCTGGGATCAAGAGTATGGATCGACCACGGCGATTCGCCTTCAAGCGTCTCATCTTTCGGCAGAATCATCCTGAAGGCCCTGCCACATATCGACTGCCATTCGGCTACTTCGAGGTCTGAGGTCTCCTTATCCTCAAGCATACAGAACCTTGTCATAGTGTCGAGATCGTTGTTCTCCACATCGTCCTCGCTGTCATTGTTTGCGGCATCAATATACTGAATCGGAGCCGACAGCAGATACCCTGTCTTGAAATCCACAATCTCGGCGGCGACATTTGACACCACCTTGTTGTTGATTTCTGCATTATAGGTCTTTTCCCTCGTATTTATCGGCTGATCACCCTTGTAGTAGTTATACAGATAGTCGATATCCGTATTATTCTGCTCATGGTCGTTTATCGCCTCTTCAAGCACGTTTCCGATATTTGATGAGTCAACCACAAGTTCATCCGTATAAAGCACCGTCCTGCCGTACAAATCTTCTCTGAGCTGTGCCATTCAAAAAGCCCTCCTGAACAGTCTTACGTAATTGTTTTCGTAGCGGAACACCATAGCCGCCGCCATAGCCAGCGAATCAGGCGCGTCATCATGTTTGTTGCGACCGACAACCGTAAATGAGAACACGTTATCCATGAACAGCTGATACATCTTGTTACGCTTACCCGATTCAAGGAAGATGAACGATTCTCTGATTTCGGGCGCATGGTCATAGATACGCTGCTCCTTTGATACGTTGTTCGGAGCCGGTTTCGTAGTCACCGAACAGCGCACATGTTCTTTTCTGAGGCATGTCTGCAATTCCTGGGCGTACCCCTCAGTCATCTTATTCGCCTCAATCTGCACTGTCGGCACGTTCCACTTCGCTATCGTCTTTGCAAGCAGCGGAATAGACTTTTTCTTGTCTTCATCCGTATAAACAACAGCCGGTATGTAAATATCATTCCCGTATTGCAGACACACGGGAGAAGCCACAAAGTCACCGCCGCCGTATGCAGGGTCAACCGCCATAAAGACTCTGTCCGGCTTCCCTTTCGGCAGCGTACCGTTGTAGAAACGCATATCGCCCGATGAAAACAGGCTTCCCTCCCGCTCAATCGGTTTCTGTACATACACGGCATTCCATGAAGCCATATCGTTGTTTTTCTCATATCCTGCCCGCATTGCTCTGAACGTTGCCGTATCAAAGCCCAGGTCATACTTATAGTCAAAGTTCGACTCGTCATTCTCATCAAGCGCCGGAAGAATAACTTCCTTCCACCGGATATGGCTGTATTTCGGCTCGTTTCTCAGAAGCTCCACACGGCAGCCTATCGGGTCAATCAGCGACCAGCGGGTGCCTATCCACAGTTTCTTTGTTCTCTTCTTTCCGCGGGATAAGAGGTCTGTCTGAGTTCTTGCCCAGAGCTTTGCCATGACGTCCTTGTTTATCGCCTGTTCGTAGCCTTTGCAGAGGTCATCCCCGACCATATAGCAGTCGCAGTCACAGGCTCCGTTCAGTGTTCCCTCAATCGAACGGCACGTAATGGACGGATACCTTGTGTTTCTCAGGCAGTTCACCGTCTGGTCGGCGGCGTTCACCTTCACGACAGGGCTTGACGGAAACACTCTGTCCCAATGATATGTAAAGGGATCCCTGATTATTTCCAGCAGACCGAGATAGAACTGTTTCGTAACCGTATCCGAACATGAGCTATACAGATTCGATGCGTTCGGATGTCTCCCGATTATCCACGTCATGAAGAAGTCTATCAGCGTTGTCTTTCCCGTCCTCGGCGGCAGCGATATGAAAAGCTCGTCCAGCTCGTCCTCTTCCATATCCTGCAAGGCTTTCACAATCGGCCTGAGCGTCTTCATCCTCGGCTGATAAAACTTCTCTTCCGGCGGCCTGTCAATCTCGCAGTAGAGCATATACTGCTCAAAATCCCACGGCGCTTCAAGAAGCAGCGACTTCTTGTAATGTTCGAAAAGCTCCGCCACATCACCGCCGCTTCTCATGTCTTCCCGGATCCTGCCCTGCAATTTCAAATTCAGCTCGTGCAGCTTCCGGCATTCCTCCGTCCGGTCTTTTTTGCGCTTCTCCGGCGAGTAATCCTCCTCGATTCCGGCAACCTTCCTGTCATTTATGAAATTCTCAAAGGCCGTCAGAAAGTCTCCATAGTTGCCCTTTTTGTAGATTTTTTCTGCCAGCCTGTATGCCGCGCTGTGCGCCCTGTTGCCGTCCCTGCTGCAAGCCGTACTGCCGCCCCCTTTGCCAGCTCCGTTACTCAACATCAATCACCGTCCGATATTTATCCTCCAGGGCCTTCTTGTCTATCCCCGCATCCATAGCCTCAATCTTTGTCGTAACCTCGGATGCGTTCTTATATCCCAGCCAGTTATTCATGAAGTATATAGCCGCCACCGGATTTACCTTCCCGTCAAGCGTCATGGCTGCTATGATCTCATCCATCATGGCAAGCCCTCTGCCTATCTCCTGCGCCGAGTCTGACGGCATCCTCCTGTCAGCCAGCGCATTCATAAGCCCCGTCCTCGTAGTCCCGAAACACAGCGCTATCCCGGGAAGGTTCGGCCTTATCCCATCCGTCATGCAGAGCGTAAAATACCAGTTCAGGCGTTCCCGTATAGCCTCCGGGTCATCCATCGACACGGCTCCCATTTCCGCTATCCTCTGCGCATGCCTCACATAGTTGGCATTACTGGCTAACCTGTCCTTGTCCACCGCATTCGCTATACTCGCCTGAGTCGGATCATCCACCGCAAGACCGTTCACATGCTTTTTCAAAGTCGGTTTCTTCGTCGCCCGCCTTTCGAGCATTCCACGGATGCGCCTTGTCTGTTCCATCGACTCTTTTACTTCTTCATCTGTCCTTATAAAGCGCTCATCTGTCATGTCCGTCACCCCTTTTTGGTATTGTACCATCAAGTCAGTTTTAGGGCAATATTGACATGAAACAGGGTTAATCTTGATTGTTGATCCCTATATAGTGATATTAACAATCAAGATTAAGGCACTTTTTTGTGTTCTCGCTTTGCTATGTGCTATTGTTTGACATTGTGAGAGAGGGGGCTTTCATTGCCCCCCTCTCATCAATCAGTCAATCAATAACACAGCAACGTAGCCCGGTTTTTTCGTACCGTTTCGCCTTTTTGGAAAAAAATCTGGTGGGGGGATACCCCCCGCCCACTTGTTTGAACATGTGTACCCCCGCCCGCCCGCCTGGAAGATCTGACACAAAAAAACAGCCCTGGAAGCGCTGCCAGCTCTACCGGACCGAACCGGACGCATAGAGCGGCCCGCCCGTGTGTCAGTGGTATTTGAACAAGTACTGCCAGGCCACGCGAAATGCACACTCACACCATGCACTCGCAATGACTCATCTATCTATTTGATAAATCAATGTTCTTTCGATAGATCTATTCCGGGATCCTGAAAAAAGATTTTGAAAAAAATGCACACTGTATGTATGCACACGCATAGCACACACTGACCGTTGCATGTTTGCAAACACATTATGTGCAAATGTAATCTAGTTTTGATGTGTTCGGTGGTGTAGTATACAGACAGTAACAAACGAGTGATTCAAAAAAAGAGGATATCTTAAGAAATTCTTAAGAAATCCCTCAGAAATCATTAAGAAATCAATAAGAAATTCATAAGAAATCAGGAGGCACCATGAAGGATCAGAGAACAAAAAGAGTTTACTATGTATACTCTAACAGCGTTGTAATTGGTTGCAACACATACGTTGCGGCCCGGAAATTTGCCAGAAACTACAGCCGCAAGGCTCAGGCTGAAGGCTGGCAGTCTACTATTACTTTCAGGAAGGGCGGCCGGTTCGTGGCCTGACATTCATTAAACATAAAGAAAGGGAAGGAAAACACACCATGAAAAAAGTTAATTATTATATTGTAGGCCGCTTAGGTGAAAGATCTACTGAGCTGGATGTTGTGACAAAGCAGCTTGTAACCGGCGATATGATAGACGAATACGCCGCTGCAAGAAAAAACGAAAGATACGCACATAATAAATGGGTAGTTGATAGCATTCAAACCGGTTTAGGCATTGTGACCGTTGGCAGCCCTTCCAGAAAAGCGGCAATCGCGGAATATGAAAAGATGAAAGAGACAGTCATTAAAATGCTGACTGATGAAAAGCGTTTAGAGGGCATGATGAAACATGTAAACAGTGCCATAGACGTTGAAGAGCTGGCAAAATATGAAGAGCTGGACTATAGCACAACATACAATAACCGTCTTGACAAGGTAACGGACGCCGCAAAAAAACACGGCTGCATCATAAAGCCCGTGGAAGGTGAAAGTTACCAGGCAGGCGGGCATGTGAAGATCTATGGCCTTCCGGCAATGCTGGAAGAGGCCCGGACCGTAATTGAGAATCAGAAGGCCCGGGATTTAGAGCAGGCCGCACGGGAAGCAAGGGAAGCTGAGCGGGAAGCTGAACAGGAAGAACAGCCGGAAGTAAAACAGGAAGCGGAAGAAGAGGAAAAGCCGGATCTCGATTTGATCTACAAGGGTATGCAATTCGTAGGCGAGGACGGCGAAATCCTAACAATAACTAAGGTTGACTCCATGCAGGTGGAAGTCAACAACGGCGCAAGGGCAATAATTGATTTTGGCACAAGCCGGCATGTAAAAGATATTGAGCAGGCTTTTAACTGCAAGCTTATGAAGAGGGCTGAGCAGGAATCGGAAACCGCTGCTGAGGCTGAACCGGCAACGGCTGAGACAAAGCAGGAACCGGAAGCCACAACGGACCCGGAACCGGCAAAGCAGGAAGTCGAACCGGCAACACTGAACCTTGACAACTTAAAGCAGTATCTTCCCTGCCTGCTCATGAGTCTGGCAAGGTCAAAGGATAATAACTCTTTGATCATGTCAGCAGGCATAGAGGCCGGGAAAATCAGTCCGGTTGACATTCTGGCATACTTCCAGCGCGGCGCAATGCCAGCAATCCACACGTTCGACGTGTGGAAGCAGCAGGGCCGCAATGTCAAAAAAGGCGAACACGCTGCATTCACGGCTTACATCTGGAAACACACAGAAAAGACCGTCACTATTGACGGCGAAAAAAAGACAGTTACTGATTTCATCAGAGTGAAAAGCTTCTTTTTCACTGCTGAACAGACAGAAAAAGCGGCGCCGGTAAAAGAGCTTGCGGCCCTTCCGGATGACTGCAAGAGGGAAGTTAAAGGGTCTTGCACATGGATATCTGGCAATACCAGACCGATTAAAGAAGATCTCAAGGCTGCCGGTTTCCGTTGGAGCAAGAAAAAAAGTGCATGGTATAGGGCGGCTTGAACCGCCCGGAAAGGGGGAAAACATGAAGATCAAAGGTTATACGTTGACGTGGGAACAGATGGAAATGTTGACGGATTTTTTTCAGGATCAGCTCTATGCAGGCGAAGAGCATATTTACAGCTGGCGCGCAAAAGACGAGGCTGTAAAGGCTAACACAATTGAAGAAGCTATTAAGGTTTATGCAGATCTGAGCGGCGAACCATTGACCATTGAGGGCTTTCAGACATGGCTTAGATATGAGCTTCTCCGGGAAGGTGCAAGACAGGCGGAAAACCGGACCGGCTTTGACTCAATCGACATTTACGAGGCAATCCTCACAGCTACGGTCCCGGCATAGGTGAAAAGCTTGTGCCCGGGCTGGATAGAGGGAAAAGGAAGGAAGGAAGATATGAGAAACAACTTTGAAACAACGTTGAAAGTGAAAAGAATAGATATCTGTGATTTGATGCTTGCCTGCTTAGCCGTGAAAGAGCTTTCCAGCGATGCGGGGGCAAAATGGGAAAGACTGCATGATTCACTCAAAGAGCAGTTGAACGCTCTTGACATCCAGTTGGATAAAATCATGGAGGGGTAAAAACATGGATTGCAATAATTACAGTTATATGCAGGCCGGCGGCGAAAACGTTGTGATTGCCAGTTCGGAAGACGGCAAGATGCCGCACTTTGAAAGCTGTGTAAACTTTTTCGGAGACAGATATTATTATGTGTGTGAGCTTTTAGGCGATTTTGCAGAAGAATACCCGTTTACAAATGAGGGATATTGTGCTGCATTTACAGATTATATGAAGAGGATTGAGGCATGAAGAAGTCATTCAATACATTAATCGCCGGGGTTATCGGTTCCGGCAAGTCATATACAGAAAAGGCCCTGCTCCGGGGCCTTCTGGACAAAGGGCCGTGTCAGCTTGTGCTGATAGACCCAAAGCAGGTTGAGCTTATGGAGTTTCAAAACCTGCCGGAAACACTTTACTATGCAGACTCTGAGGACGGCATTTGTTCGGCGCTTGAATCTGCCGAAATGATAATGGAGAACCGCTTTTCAGCAATGAAGGCCGCAAAGAAGACGGAAACGGAAGAGCCGCCGATCTTTATAGTCGTTGATGAAATGGCTTTTCTGATGCAGTCAGACAGGAAAAAGGAATATGTGCGGATCCTGAACCGCATAACGCTTTTAGGCCGGGCGGCTGACATGCATTTGATTTTGTGCAGCCAGGTATCAACGCAAGACGTTATACCGGCATGCATCCGGGACAATATGACAAATATAGTCTGTCTTAGACAGAGGGACGCCGGGAAGTACCGTTATCTTCTGGGAGACTTTCCGGGCAGGCTTCCGACAATTGGCTATTGCTATCTCTTTACTCCGGATATGGCAAGGCCGGAAAAGATCGAATCGAAAGAGGTGTTCAGATGGATCAATTGAGCTTATTTGATTTCATGGAGCCGGTTTACGGCTTTTCGGGAAACAATAACGCCTGCTGGCAGCCGGAAGAGCTAAAGACTCTTTCGGCGGGCGGGCAGGTTGAAAGAATACATGATGCAGGAACACACTTTGAAAGCGGGTTCTTTTACTTCAGCATGGTAAAAGGCCCGGCGCGGTTTGTGTATGCTGTCAGCCGTACAGGGACAGAAGCCGCTTACAGCGGTTTTATCATAAGGGGCAATTTTTACAGTGACATAAAAGCAATAGCCGCAAAGTATTGCGAGGACGTAAGCACCGCTATATCTGCTCTTATCCCCGATGAAGAAACGGCGGCGGCAAGATATCAGGCAGTAAGAACTGACTGGGATGACAAAGACATTGCATACCACAAAGATAATCCTGACACTTCCCGGATAAGACATCTTTTTATGGACGGCAAAAAGCCGAAAATGAGATATTACTTTGAAGATCCGGGCCGTATTCCGCTTGACGCTCTTATCCGTTATATTGACGATCCGGACAAAGAAATCAACCGCGAGGCGCTTAAAAGGGCCGAAAAGGACATAGCAAAGATCTATACAAACTATATCCGTTATAATTCCATTATGGCAGGGCTTGCGGATATTGAAAAGGATCCTGACCGCATAGAACACAAGATAAAGCTTTTCCGGGAACTGGCAGAGGATAAGAAATCGCTCAGGCTCACACTCGATAGCGGCGCTGAAATCAAAGTTGATGCAGGCATTTTCCGCTGGGGGACCGATGGCAGAATATCGGATTATTACGTTGCGGCCTCTGACCGCACCAAACTTGAAAAAGGCAAAGATCTGGACATAAACCAGATAAAGAAGATCACATACAGCGGCAAGATTCTGTATGCCGCATGAAGGGAGTAAGAACCATGATACAATACATTCATCTGACAGGACAGATAACATTTGATGAGGCTCTTATGAGCCTCCATCCCTGGAATTATATGCAGCGCATGTTTGCCCCTCTTCCGCTCATGCTGACAGAGGATAAAGCAAAGACCGCCCGCATAGAGGCATACAGCGACAAAAGGCAGTCACGTATTGACGGATTGCAGGCCGCCGCCGATAAGCGCTATACAGAGGCGAACAGGCGCATTAATGCCGGTTTTGGCAAACTGGATGTAATACCATTCGGGCAGCCTGTTCACGGCGCAAGAGATCGAAATTACAGAGAAAAAGCCAGCAGTCAGATAGACAGCGGCTTCCGGCTGACAAAAGAAGCTGACAAATTCGCATCAAAAGCCGCTGCCGCTGAAAATAACAGTTCCATTTCCTCCGATGATCCTATGGCACTGGAAAAGCTGACAGCAAAGCTTGATGAGCTGGAAAAGCTGCAAGATAGAATGAAAGAAGTAAACAGACAGTGCCGGAAAGAGGGGAAAGACAATCATTACCCCGCATGGGCATTGTCAAACAACAATCAGAATATTCACCGCATCAAAGACAGAATAGCAGAACTGCAAGCCCGTCTTGATGCTGAGGAAAGAACCTGGACGGGTGAAGGCTGGACGGCTGAAACGGATCTTGATGATAACCGGATCCGCATATACTTTGACAACAAGCCCGATGAAAGCACAAGGACAATACTTAAGGGATGGGGCTTTAAGTGGGCACCTTCTGCCGGTGCATGGCAAAGGCAGTATAACAGAGCCGCTGTTTACGCTATGGATACCATAGCCAAAAAGCTGCCTTGACAGCGTATGATATCATGGAAGGGAGGTGATATAGTGCCCGTATGGGATTATGTAATAGACAGGATCAAAGCTATGATATCAGATAATAAAGAGCATTTGCGGGAACTTTCCCGGATTACTAGCCGCCGCTTCCGGGAGGCACACCCGGAAAGAGCCAGGGAGCAGACAAGGGAAGCAAGTCGGCGTTACGATGTAAAACATCCGAACCGGCAAAAGGTCTACTGGGCAAAAACGCAAGCCAGTATGACAGAAGAAGAAAAAGCCGAACAGCGGCGCAAAACCGCCGAACGTGTAAGAGCTTACAGAGCAAGAAAGAAAGCAAAAAAAGAGAAAATGAAAAATGAAGGTACAGTTTGAGGCCGGTGACGGCATGAATTTCATGAAGTCTGAAGATGGCAGATTTTACGCCGAAGTGAAAGTGCCGCATGATATCATAGATGAGTACGGGGACAGAATCAGCCCGTTCTCCGAAGATTACGGATATATGGCACTGAAAAAGGCATTGTCGAGGTTGTCGCCTGAGCTTGAATTTCCGTATGACGGACAGGAAATGTATCTGTCTGAAGATGCTTTTGTTGATGTTGATGTGGAGGTAGAAGACAATGAAAACATTTGAAGACGATCATCAGGTAATACAATATATGTGCCTTGAATCCGGTAAAGTTTATTCCCGGCAGAAGGGTAAAGGATCCGAAAATGCCGGATATGTCTGGACAGACTGGCATCGTGAGTATGGTATATCTGCCGCCGCTTACGATGATATTCCAGAGTACGAATATCAGGCAGATCCGGAGCCGGACTACAGCAATGACGATTTTGTAGCGGATGATAAGGATATTGTTGGATAATGTTGGACAATGAAAAAGGGAGTAGCGTTCTGCTACTCCCCTCTTTTTGAGGAAAAGTGCTTTGCTCTCCCCTCTTTTTGCCGATCACATACCAGTCGAACCGAACCCGTCCGATCCTCTTTCTGTCGCTCTCAGCTCTTCGATTTCTCTGAAATTAACAGCCGGAACCGGCTGTATGATAAGCTGTGCTATCCTCGTATGAGGATAAACAAACTGTGCCACCTGACTGTCATTGTGCAGCGGAACACATATATCGCCTCGATAATCTGAGTCTATGATACCAACGCACATAGGCGGTCTTAATCCCTGCCTCGTGGCAAGCCCTGACCTTGCATATATCGCCCCGAAAAATCCTTTTGGTATTTCCATTGCCAGACCTGTCTTAATCATGACGGTTTCGCCCGCCGGAATTATCGTCTTGCTGTTTATATCGGCGCACAAGTCAAACCCTGCTGCCCCTGACGTGCCTTTCTGGGGCGCTGTAGCCGTTTCTGTGAGCTTCTTGTACCAAACTATCATATGCAGTCCTTCCTGTCGTTATACGGCCTTCTGGGGGCCTTCTCGGCGGTCTTGTAAATTGCTTCTTTGATTTTCTCAAGCTTGCGGATGCATTCAACCGCATATCTGACAGCGTCTTCCTCTTTGCGGTTTACGATCAACACACCCTTAAGTGTCTGAATAGCTTCTTCCGGCGTCATGCCTTCCACGCCTCCTTCATTGCCTCAGTCATCTCGATTATCCCGGCGATTTCTCCAATCGTCATGAGCATGTACCCACGCTCCCTGCTTTGCTCATCTTCTTCAATCATTTCATATCGGCTTTCGAGCAGGTCTTTGATCATCCTCACGGCATTGTGATTAATGCATTCTGCGTCAATTCTCATGATTTGCCTCCATCTTCGTGCCGCAATTCCCACAATAGTTCATTTCCCCGATGTATGTCTCGCCGCACTGGTCGCATCTATACCATGCTTCTGCATGCCGTGTATACTTGTCAAGGCTTATGCGGTTCCATTTCCCAGTCTTCCGTTCTGGCTCGATGGTGGGCATCTTGTTGATTTTCTCAGTGATGTCAGTGCAGGCATCTCTTATCCCACCTTCGTAGTCATCCTTCCATGTAATATCGTATCTGTTCTTGATAAACTCTAACAGCGCATCCGCATCAATCGCCCTCATCGGTTCCCCTTTCTTTTTCCGGGATCTTCTCACCTATCAACCTCTCAAATGTTTCAGCCGCATCATTTTTAACTGTGGTCTGGCGCAAGATATGTGCCAACTTTTCGGGAGTAAGGGATCCTTTCTGCCGCTGCCCGAATTCATGCTTCTCTTTCATCGGTTCTCCTTTCCGCTCCTGCACAAAAAAACATATCCCCCGCCTGTGCATGATACTGAATGTCGCAGTTGTGGTTGTGGCGGCAGTCCTTACATCTCACGATTTCTGGCTGTGATTGAAACCGTTCCCTAAGCCACTTCAGTCCATTCAACCAGATGGAAAGTTGTCTGTATTCTGTGGCATCATCCCTCATATCCATATAATCATTTTGCTCAATGTTTGCATTTCTCCGACATTCTTCTGCCATATCATCAAAATGCTTAATACTATCATTAAGCGCATCAATCGCCGCCTGTCTGCTGATTAGGTCATCCATGATTTACAAACCTCCGTCCACAATACGAACAGTAATTATCATCCGCTACACATGGTTCTCCACAATTACTGCACTTATACCACAACCTTATACCGTCCTTATCTTGACCGAGAATCATTGTTGTAGTCTCCGGCTGTGCGGGTGGCAAATCACATAACCTCTTTCTGTCACGGCTATACGCTTCAAGTTCACCGTTTTCAACCGATACATTGTAATCATCAAATATATCAATCGCCGCCCGTCTGCTGATGGCATCCTCGCAAGGAATGAGGCTGTCATAGCTCCCGCTGTCATCTGCAAGCTGTTCTCTTAATCCGCTCTCATACATCTCACGGTCATGATTCTGCATCCAGCCTGTTGACTGTAGATGCAGAATTGCCCGCTCGTCCGTCATCTCTGGCTGTACGGATGGCAACAGGCTCAGTTTTGTTTGATATTCCATAATTCCTTCGTTATGTGCCATCACCGCATCCGCCATTCGCTCATCATCTGGCAAATCGTCTTTTAGGCTGTTCGCCAATGCAATCGCCGCCTGTCTGCTTATGGTGTCGAGTGCCTTTCCATTTGAGTTCTTCACTTCCTCATTTAAGTTCTTTGCTTTCTCAGCCACAACCTCTGCATACTTAAGCCAGCACTCCGCATCCGGCTCTTGACTCTTGCAATGATCTCTGCACCATCCATCAGGGCCGAACAGCTTATCGCAAGGCTCTGTCAACGGACACCCGTCAAGCGCATCTGCCAGAACTTTGAGCATCTTGTCTTTATCAGTCATTCTTTCACCTCGTAAAAATTCCCAATCGTGACCTCGCCCGTCTTACCGTGTACAGCCTCAAGTGTCGGCCCATCAGATGCGTAAGTCTTGCCGTCAATCTCAAAACGGACTTTCGGCTCAGGTTTGCGGTAATCCTCCTTGTCTTTCTCATCCTGGAATCCGCATACAGGACACGTGCATCCGTCATATTTGTTCGGATTATCCGTCTCAAATCCGCATATCGGGCAGATGTAGCTGTCGGCATTATCTATCCAGTGCATCACTCATCCTCCTAATCTCTATACGGAATCCTATGCTGTGTATCCTCATACACATCAAGGATTTGGCCTGTTTCAATCACATATCCTGCGCCGCATTTTGCACACTCAATTTTCTTTAGCAATGTTTTCTCCGGTCTGACAGATATCCACCGCTTGCCGCATCTAACACAAATCACCTCGGACACAGAATGCGGTGTTCTTGCATCGATACTTTCAACCATCACTCGCCCTCCGCTTTGATTACTGTTTGAGCATCTTCAACCATGCGGTAACATTCCATTAAACCTAATAAAGACATTCCTTTCGTTCCTGAATCTTCATCAAATACCTCGTATTCACTCACGTCTGGTTTTTCAATCAACCGTCCATGCGGTTCCGGCACTTCGACAAGAGGACATAAATCAGATATTCTTGTTTCGTATTCGGAACTAAAATCACTGAAACATGGTTTGTATTCCAAAATCTTACAGCATGCTGTCTGATGTAAATTCGACCAATCGGAAAATTTACATGCATCACAGCTATCAGGCATCTCCATGCCCTTAATGTAAACTCCCATTATTTTCCCACCTTCTGCCCACACCACGGGCAAAAATCATAACCTTTTACATCCTCGCCGCAATTCCCACACGGATAAAGCATAGTTCCGTTTTCACCCATTTCATAAGGCAGATGTTTTAGCGGTATTTGCCTTTCCAACGCTTCAATTGCTACATCAAAAGCCGCCGCATAGCTCATAGGGTAATTCCATTCAACCTCAGCCTGAGCTGCTTTGATTGTTTTGATTGCTTCTTCTGGTGTCATCCTTCCTCCCTTCATGGTTTCCTGAAGTTTCCAAAAGTTTCTAAATCCCGGCTGTTTCCTTTGCGGGTAAGGATTTGCGCCTTGCATGGTGAGTCACGATCTCTAAACTGTGTGCTCCGATTGCACTACGGGCCGAAAGGAAGCTACCGTTGCTCTTCCCCTTATTTATTTGCCCCGCTTGTGTGGACTTGAACCACTCATCAGCCCCTTTAAGCGTCTACCTTATTCCACCGCCGCATCTGGACATTTAACCGACATTTAGTCTGGCACCGGGATAAATCAATTCTTACTTGCTTCCT